>OASW01000023.1_pt1 | contig 157100 bp, 135 predicted proteins | sample 1475831 | NCBI WGS metagenome assembly OASW01 (sample SAMEA2579927, study PRJEB22360) | human gut metagenome
AGAAAGGGAACATAGCTAATATTTTAGGTTATGCTACTTCCTTCAGTTCTTTGGGAATGATGATTGCTTCTATTGCTAATTTGATAAAGAATTAAGATAATTATGTCTGAACAATCAGTAGAAAGGGAACCAGAAGAAATGAAGATTGACTTGTTGGATATCTTCAGTAGGATTATAGCAATTCGTAAAAAGCTTTATAAGGCAGCTATTATAGGTTTGTTGATTGGCATTATTGTATGGGCAAGTATTCCTAAAAAATATACGGTCACTGTAATGCTTTCTCCAGAGATGAGTAGTGATAAGGGAAGTAATGGACTTAGTGGGCTGGCTGCCTCTTTTTTGGGTGGGGGAAGTAGTTTTAGTAGTGGTACTGATGCATTAAATGCTTCTTTATCATCTGATATTGTGGCATCTACTCCTTTTCTGCTTGAATTGTTGAATATGGAGGTTGTAGATAATGGAGAGGTAAAAAGATTGTCTGATTATCTCAATACAGAATCTTTTCCTTGGTGGAATTATATTATAGGAGCGCCTAGTAGAATTATTGCTGGAGTGCAATCCTTGTTTATTAATGAAAGGAAGTCCTCTTCAGAGAAATTTCAGGATGGGATAATTATTCTGAATAAGAAAGTAAAGGGGCAGATTGATGTGTTGAAGAAGAATATAACGGCTGCAATTGATAAAAAAACGGCTATAACTAATGTTAGTGTTTCCTTGCAAAATCCTAGCATAACTGCGATTGTGGCAGATTCTGTCGTCCATCGTTTGCAAGAGCATATTATAGATTATCGTACTTCAAAAGCGAAGGAAGATTGTGTTTATTTGGAAAAATTGTTTGAAGAGCGTAAACAGGAATATTATGCAGCTCAAAAAAAATATGCTAAGTATGTAGATACACATGATAATTTGGTTCTTCAAAGTATACGTGCTGAGCAGGAACGTTTACAGAATGATATGAGTTTAGCATATCAAGTTTATAGTCAGGTGATCAATCAGTTGCAAATAGCCAGAGCAAAAGTACAAGAAGAAAAGCCAGTGTTTGCAGTAGTAGAGCCACCTGTCGTACCATTAAAACCTTCAGGTATAGGAGTGAAAATTTATGTTTTGCTATTTGTATTTTTTTCTTTGTTCATAACAGTAGGGTGGGAACTGTTAGGTAGAAATATTTTAGATTGGTTGAAAAAACAGACAAGAAATGAATGTTAATTATTAGTATTTGACTTACTCGTTTTTTTGAGAATATTTGAATTATGTGTCTTATTTTGTTTGTTGAATAACAAGTTGGTATTTGCAATTAATGAAATAGTATGGATTCTGTCAAATTAATTAGTGGATAATTAAAAATATAAGAATGATAGAGGATAATGATAAAAATAAACGTATTGCTAAAAATACATTTTATTTGTATATCCGCATGTTGTTTTCAATGGTAATATCTTTATATACTTCAAGAGTTGTGTTAAATACCTTGGGGGTAGAAGATTTTGGTATATATAATGTAGTTGCAGGGGTAATATCTATGTTCTCATTTTTGAATACTTCAATGAGTGGGGCTGTATCACGTTTTTTTGCCTACGAAATAGGAACGAATAATTGGAAACATTTACAGAATACTTTTTCGTCGGCATTAACTATACACTTGATAATAGCACTGCTTCTTATGCTGTTAAGTGAGACTTTAGGTTTATGGTTTTTGCAAAATAAATTGGTTATTCCAGAGAACCGAATACTAGCTGCTAATATAATTTATCAGTTTTCTATATTTACCAGTATGATAGCGATTATTCAGGTTCCTTATGTTGCTATGATTATGGCTTATGAACGAATGAGTGTTTACGCATGTATTGAAATAATAAATGTTTTGCTGAAATTAGTTATTGTTATATCGTTGATTTACATAACATTTGATAAACTTATTATCTATGGATTACTCCTTTTAATTAGTACTTTGTTGATTTCAGTTATATATGGAACATATTGTATAAGGAAAATAGACAGTTGCCGTTTTTGCTTATTCGGGGATAAAAAACTGATCTATTCTATGTTTACTTTCTCTGGGTGGGATCTATATGGTAACGCTAGTGTGCTAGCAAGAACACAAGGGGTAAACATTTTACTGAATATGTTTTTTGGTGCTGTTTTAAATGCTGCAAGTGGAATAGCAAGTCAGATTCAGACTGCCGTTATGAGTTTTGCTGGTAGTGTGTTATCGGCGGTTCGTCCCCAAATGATAAAGAGTTATGCTGTAGGGGATTATAATCGAATGATAAATTTAATATATAAAGCCTCGATGTATACCTCAATACTTTTATTGTTATTTACGATACCACTTTTAATCGAAACAGATTTCATTTTGACTTTATGGTTGAGTGAAGTACCAATATATGCTGGTATATTATGTCGTTATGTTCTATTGTTTAATTTATTTGCAAATTTATCATCCGTAGTCGTTAGTGCAATACATGCTACTGGAAAAATAAAGAGACCTAGTCTTATTAATGGTACGTTTTATTTGTCAGTAATTCCTTTTGCATACATAGCTTTTTATGTAGGAAGTCAACCACAATTAGCCTATATATATAATATCTTTGCTGTTTTGGCTGGATTATTGTCTAATGTTTGGACTTTACATTTATATATTCCACGTTTTTCTTTTAAACAGTATGCTTGGCTTGTTCTGTGTAGAACAGTTTGTGTAGGATCTTTAACTTTCTTTGCAACTTATTTTTTTAGTAAACTGTTTGATGCTGGATGGACACGTTTGATTTGTGTGGGACTATTTTCGACTATCCTTCTTTTGGTTACTACTTATTTCATTTTGATGACTAATCGGGAAAGAAAACTATTAAAATTAAGACTATTGTAGTAATGAATAGTAAGTTGGTTAGTGTTATAACTCCTTGTTATAATTCTGGTAAATTTATTCATAGATTATTAGAGACGATTCTTGAACAAGATTATCCATGTCTCGAAATGTATGTGATAGATGATGGTTCTGTGGATAATACTAAAGAAGTAGTAAAGAATTATATTACAAAGTTTGATAAAAGAGGGTACACTTTAATCTATATTTTTCAAGAAAATGAAGGGCAATCTGTTGCGGTGAATCGTGCATTGAAGTCTATAAAAGGTGAATATCTTGTGTGGCCTGATAGTGATGATTTTTATGCTAATTCCTCTGCTATATCTAAAATGGTTTCAATATTAGATAAAAGTGATGATTCTGTCAGTATGGTTAGATGTTTACCTATATACTTAAATGAAGAAACTTTGACACTTGATCATAAAACGCCTAATGTAATAGAAATATATAATGAATATTTATTTGAGGATTGCTTGTTTGGAAAAAAACATTTTTGGTTTGTTCCTGGCGATTATATGGTTAAAATGTCAATATTAGATAAATGTATAAGAAATAGGGAGATATATACAGAAAAGAATGCAGGGCAGAATTGGCAGTTAATGCTTCCTTTATTATATCAATATAGGTGTATAACGATTGGAGACTATTTATATAATGTTGTAATACGAGAAGAATCCCATTCAAGGGGACAGTATAAGACCTTTGAAGGGGTATGTGATAAATTGCAATCTTATGAGAATACGTTAATTTGTACTTTAAATAATATGTTGTTTCTTTCTTTAGATGAAAGAGAAAAATATATATATGATATCCGTAAGAAGTATTTATTAGAACGTTTGAATGTTTGTCTAAAGTATCATCGAAAAGAAGATGCTCGAATCATAAGAAAAAGACTGGAAAAAGATTATCAGGTGACTTTATCATTAACAAGAAAATTAGATTATTTGTGTTGTCTGATTCCTGGCTATTTTTTAGTAAAACAGTTCTTATCTAGCTTAAAATATAAATATTTATGCTGCAAATAATAAATAAAGAGGATTGTTGTGGTTGTAGTGCTTGTGTACAAATTTGTCCCAAATGTTGTATTTCTATGTATGAAGATAACGAAGGATTTCTTTATCCTGAAATAAATAAAGATATTTGTGTAAATTGTCATTTATGTGAAAATGTATGTCCTGTACTTCATCAAGGTAATCCTCATCAAACACTACGGACTTATGCGGCAAAAAATAAGAAAGAAGATATTCGTAGTCAAAGTTCATCTGGCGGAGTATTTTCATTGTTGGCTGAGTATATAATTGATAGAGGAGGGGTGGTGTTTGGTGCGCGTTTTAATGAGAAATGGGAGGTAATACATGACTATGTGGAAGTAAAGGAAGGCATAGCTGCTTTTAGAGGTTCAAAATATGTTCAAAGTCAAATAGGGGATAGTTATAAGAAAGTAGAGTTTTTTTTGAAACAAAGTAGAGAAGTCCTATTTTCTGGTACTCCTTGTCAAATTGCCGGATTGAATTATTATTTAAGAAAAAAATATGATAACTTATTGACTGTAGATTTGGTTTGTCATGGAGTCCCTAGTCCAGGTGTTTGGAGAAAATATCTTCGGGATCAAATATTGAATAAAGATCAGAGTCGAATATCAAATATACAGTTTCGTGATAAGCGCTTAGGGTGGAAAAACTTTAGTTTTACTATATGGGGATATTCCAATATTAATAAAAACGTGCCAACAATATTATTAACAGAATCATTGAAGAATAATGTGTTTATGAAAGGCTTTCTTAAAAATCTTTATTTACGACCATCTTGCTATAATTGTCCTTGTAGGAATTTTAAAAGTGGAAGTGATATAACTATTGGTGATTACTGGGGGGTAGAAAACTACTACCATACATATGATGATGATAAAGGGGTAAGTTTGGTTTGTGTTAATACATCATATGGTATGAAAATATATTCTTTGCTTATGGTTGATGGATTTGAGACTCCATATGAGTATACGCTTTCTGCTAATTCTTGTCTTGAAAAAAGTGTTACAATTCCTAAGTTCCGAAATATATTTTGGTTATCTTTTCAACATGAAGGTTTTGACTCTATAGAGCGCATCTGTGGAAAAATGAATCCTAATTTTATACATCGTGCTTTTTCTTGGATAAGGAGTCGTATTCAATATAATAAATGAACTAATTAAAAAAATGTATTGTGAAAGTACTTTTTTGAACTACAATATAATATGCGTATCTGTATTTTAACTCAACCGCTTTGCACAAATTATGGTGGTTTACTTCAAACTTATGCCCTACAAGTGGTCTTGAAGCGTATGGGACATGAAGTTTGGACAGAAAATAGGAAAGAGAATTCTTTGTCATTAATAAGTAAGTTCAAGCTGTTTATTAAACGTATATTAGCTCCGATAAGGGGAATATATTATGGAACAGATGAACAAAATAAAGTGATTTCCCAATATACTGAACTTTTTATTCGTAATTATATAACTATTACTGATCCCGTAACTTCTAATACAAAAGAAGTTTTAAGAAGATATGCTTTTGATGCATATATTGTAGGAAGCGATCAAGTGTGGAGACCTTGTTATTCTTATTATCTACCTAATTATTTTTTAGATTTTACAATGGGAGATAAAGTTAAACGAATTGCTTATGCTGCTTCGTTTGGTACGTCAGAATGGGAATTTACTGCAGAACAAACGGAACAATGTGCTGCTTTGGCTAAAAGTTTTGATGCAATTTCTGTTCGAGAAGATTCTGGAGTGGAATTATGTAGCAAATATTTAGGAGTGAATGCTGTCTGTTTATTAGATCCTACATTATTGTTGAGAAAAGAGGATTATGTTTATTTGGTAGAGAAGGAACAGGTAACCGCTTTTGACAGTAAATTGATGACATATGTATTAGACCAATCCGAAGAGAAACAGAGAATAATTCAGGAGCTATCTTATAAATTAGGTTTGACTCCTATTGTTGTGATGCCTAAGTTTGCTTTTGAGAAAACTGGTCCAAAAAAAATAAGTAATTGTATTTTTCCTCCTGTTACAAAATGGCTTCGAGGATTTATGGATGCTGAATATGTTGTGACAGATTCTTTTCATGGAACAGTTTTTTCTATTATTTTTAATAAGCCTTTTATTGTAATTGCTAATAAAGAAAGGGGATTAGGGAGATTTACATCTTTGCTAAGAATGCTAGGTTTGGAAAGCAGGTTGGTATATACTTTTGATGATATAACAGACCAACTGATATATACTTCTATAGATTATACCCAAGTAAATAGAATTTTACGAAGAGAGAGAGACAGAGCCTTGGAATTTTTGAAAGCATCCTTAAGATAAGATGTATAAATGTTGAGAAGATACTAACGAAAAGAGCTGGTGATAAAATGCGAAAAATGGAAAGTCTTCCTTTGGTAAGTGTGATTGTTCCTGTTTATAGAGCGGAAAAATTCATACAACAGTGTGCTCGCTCACTTTTTGAGCAGACTCTGGAAGAAATGGAGTTTATATTTGTCAATGATTGTACTCCTGATTCTAGTATGGTTATTTTGCGGGAGATAATAAAAGAATATCCCAACCGTGCACGGCAAGTAAGAATAGTGGAGCATGATCAGAATAAGGGGTCAGCAACAGCGAGAAATACAGGATTAGATAATGCACGTGGTAGTTATATTATATATTGTGACAGTGATGATTGGGTGGAGAGGGAAATGTACGAGAAGATGATCAAAAAGGCTTTTGATGACAAGGCGGATATTGTTGGATGCGATTTTTATTATGATTATGTAGATCGTTTAGTTATACATCGACAACACTTTCCTAATGATAATATACAGTGCATTGTTGAATTATTAGAAGGAAAATTGCATGGGTCAATGTGTAATAAATTGATAAATAGAAAACTATATTCATTAGGTCATGTGCGATTTTTTGATGGTATCAATATGTGGGAAGATATAGTTGCTATTATTTCATTATGTTTTTATGCTGGTAAGATTGCATATGTATCTCAACCATTCTATCATTATGTACAGTATAATTCTGCTTCAATAATACGGGATGTAACAACTAAACAAATGGATGACATGATTTATGCTTGTCGAAATATTGAAAGTTTTTTTGTGCAAAATAATAGTTTTGATAAATTTAAATTTCACTTTATATCTCTGGTACTTGGTGTGAAGTTTTATTTGGTTTTGAGGGAAGAAGTAAGGGATTACAATCGTTTTCATTGTTTATGGCCAGAGTTTGACAAAGATATATGGAAGATTGCTCAACGTTGGGATATCTGTTTAATATATTGGCTTGCTTCTCGAAAAAAATATAAGTTGTCTCGATTTATTTTTAGAGGAAAAGAAAAAATTAGAAGGTTAATTTTTAGACATGAATAAAAATCCTTTGGTCAGTGTTATTGTACCAATTTATGGAGTAGAACCATATATTGAAAAATGTGCTCGTTCACTTTTTGAGCAGTCATTGGAAAATATGGAATTTATATTTGTTAATGATTGTACGCCAGATAAAAGTGTAGAAATTTTACGGCAAGTAATTGAGGACTACCCTCGGCGTTATTTACAAATACAAATAATAGAACATGAAGAAAACCGGGGTTTAGCTATGGCGAGAAATAGTGGTTTGCTGATAGCTAAAGGGGAGTATATTATACATTGTGACAGTGATGATTGGGTGGAATTAGATATGTATGAGGAAATGTATGAAAAAGCACTAGAAAAAAATGCGGATATCGTCATTTGTGATTATTATGCAGAATATTCTAATAAACGGATTTATCATATTCAAAGAGAACCCAGGGAAAAAGAAGAATATTTGATAAAAATATTACAAGGTTGTTTACATAATGGTATGTGGAATAAATTGGTAAGAAGGGAGTTATATCAACATTTATCTTTTTGGTATAAAGAGGGAGTTGATATGTGGGAGGATGTGTCCATAATGCCACGGTTGGTATTTTATGCTGAAAATATAGTATCTATACATAAAGCTTTTTATCATTATTCTCAAATTAATATTAATGCTTATACTAAATGTTGGAAAACAGAGTCTTTGCAGAATGTAATAGATGTTGTAAATGTAATTGAGTCATTCCTTTTAGAAAACAAAAATGGTAGGTATAATTTAGAATTGCTATATCTGAAGTTGCGGGCAAAATATTGTTTACTGAGGTACTCTTCAGGTAAGCAACGTAATGTATATCGAAATTTATACTCAGAAGCTGATTCATTAGTTTTTAGTCATTCGGTGTTACCAATTCATGATAAGATAATAATTTGGTGTTGGCTTCATTCTATGGATTGGGGGGCGGCAATAATTCTATCTTTTATTGAAAGAATGAAAAGATGGTTACGGTAACTTTTATGTAGAAGATTAATATTATAGTTATGAATGTATGTCTTAGTGTCATTGTACCGGTATATAATATTGCTCCATATGTGAGGAGATGTATAGAAAGTCTTTTGTGTCAATCATTTTCGGATTTTGAATTATTGATCATCGATGATGGTAGTACAGATGGCAGCGCAGCTATTTGTGATGAATATGCGGGTAAGGAGAAATGTATACGAGTTATTCATCAAATAAATGCGGGAGTTACAGCAGCAAGACGGAGAGGAGTAGAAGAAGCTAAAGGTGATTGGATATGCTTTGTTGATGGTGACGATATTTTACCCCAAAATGCTTTTTGTGATTTATATGGGCATACTTCTGATGTTGATATTGTTATTGGACGGATACATTTAGTAGATATAAATGGGAGAATTCTACAAAGGAATTGTCAAGAAGAACGATGTCTTGATTTTGTGAATTATCTGAAAGCGTTATTGGAACATAAAGTGCCTTTATCTCCTGTGGGCAGAATTTTTCGGAAGAGTTTGTTTGATCCTTCTATATTGGATTTGCCACCTACAATTCGCAGAGGTGAAGATTATATAATGAATGTGAGATTGGCAATAAAATCCGAAAAAATACGGATTATTGATAGACATGTTTATGACTATATTCAGTACTCGGATAGTTGTTTGCATCGTTTTCGTAATACTTGGGAGTATGAGAAGTTATTTAATAGTTTTTTGTTGAGATCAATTACGGATCATCATTTAGAAGAAGAATGTAAAGAAAGTATCGTTCATGCGCATATTCATTTACTGATGGGGGTATTAGATGACCCAAATTTAAATAAAAAGGATGCATTTTATTTGCAAATAGAAAAAGAAGCTTTTGAAATACAAATTACTTTAAAGGAAAAATTGTTGCTAAATTTTGTGGCTTTTCCCTTTTATATACGAAAGTTCATATATAAAACTTTGAAAAAAGTGTATCACTTTGGTAGACAGCTAATTTCATTAATTACTGTTTGATATAGTGATAAATTAAAGTGCAATGATTGGGCTTATTTTCTTTATAATATCTGTTATACTCGGAGTTTGGAGTATAGAGAGTATACTGGTTAGGAAAATTAACTTAAATATAATTGTATTTTGGGGGTTGGTAATAATTGCGGGATTGCGTTATAATGTGGGAGTGGATTATCCTGTATATGAAGATATTTATAATGACCCTTATTCTGTATATACTTATTCCATAGAGCCTGTGTGGCTTATAATAAATAAAGTTTTGTATACTTTAGGATTGAATTCACGAGCATTCTTTTTTCTCACTTCATTAATGATAATGGGGGGATTTTATGTTGGGATTCGGAGGATGTCTCCTAATTTTTATATTTCCATTTTATTGTTTGTTTTGTGTGGATTCTATTTTGATTCTATGAATCTTGTTCGGCAATATGTAGCTGTATCTTTGTTGTTTGTAGCATTTACTTTTTTTTTGAACGGGGAGAATATAAAATATTTATTGTGTGTTTTGCTAGCAGCTTTGTTCCATTATAGTGTGTTGGTAATTTTTCCATTCATTTTGTTAAGTCGTTTTAGATATTCTAATTGGCTGTTAGCTATCATCTTATGCATCAGTTATTTTGGCGGGACTTATTTGTTAAATCTGATTGTTAGCTATGTTATGCCTTCTTTGATGGAATTAGGTCGATATCAATATACTGTAGAGGACTTTGATTCAGGTATAAATACTGGGATACTTAAACTTTTCTATAATTTGTTGGGGGGATTTACTTTGTTATTATATACTAAGCGAGTGCAAACGCAGTATGTATTTGTAAATATGGTTATTATTGGGCTAGTATTATATAATACTTTCTATTTATTTATGCCTGCACGTCGCTTGTATCTTTATTTTTTCCCTTATATAGTGGTTCTTTTTCCTTATTACTTACGAAAGTTTAAGCTGACTTCTCAAGTTATAGTATTAGTAGGTTGTTGTTTGGGTTTCTTGAGTTTTCTTATAAAAAGTAATTGGGGGATACCTTATTCTTTTGATATTCTATTTTTATAGTATTATTTTTATGATACCGAAGGTTATTCATTTTTGTTGGTTGAGTGGTGAAACATATCCTGAGTTGGTTTGTAAATGTATAAAATCATGGGAGTTAATTTTACCAGATTATGAAATTATTCTTTGGGATACTCAAAAGATTGATATTCATTCTAATTTGTGGTTAGAACAATCCTTTAAAAAAAAGAAATATGCTTTTGCTGCTGATTATATTCGTTTTTATGCATTATATTATTATGGAGGAATATATCTTGATGCCGATGTAGAAGTTCTGAAATCTTTTAATCCGTTATTAGGTGAACACTATTTTTTGGGCGAAGAGGCAGGTGGTGATATTGAAGCTGCTGTAATAGGAGCTGAAAAAGGAAGTTCTTGGGTGAAAGAATGTTTGGATTACTATAGAGACAGACCTTTTATAAAATCAAATGGTAGATTGGATACTCGGCCTGTCCCTCTGTTAATAAACTCAGTAGTTGGAGGTAAAGGATTGGATATTAAGCCATACTATTATTTTTCTCCTAAAGATTACAATATTGGTAAAATAGATATAAAAGAGAGTACATATTGTATTCATCATTTTGATGGTAAATGGTTAAAACGGGGATTGAAATATTCTGTTAAAAAAAACATTCATAAGGCATTGTATTTGACTATAGGGAGAGTTAAGCATAATAAAGTTATCCGTATAATTCGTATAATAAAAGATCGTTTTATATAAAGCTTATTTCTCTATTTTGCGTTTTGCCGTCACTTACTTTTCATTATAGTTCTAGGTAATTAGATAGGAAATTATCAAATATTCGAATTAAATGTTTTCAGTGCTAATTTCTGTTTATAACAAGGAGAATTCTTTGTCTTTACGGCAAAGTTTAACTAGTGTGTTCCGCCAAAAGTTACCTCCTACAGAAGTCGTTTTATTAAAAGATGGTCCTTTAACAGAGGAGTTGGATAAAGTTATTGCTGAATATGTGATGAGATACCCTGAACTGAAGATTGTTTCTTTACCTGTTAATCAAGGACTTGGTAAAGCACTGAATGAAGGCTTAAAGCATTGCTCCTACGATTTAGTTGCCCGAATGGATACAGATGATATTGCCAAACCTGATCGTTTTGAGAAACAAATAAGGGTTTTTCAAGAGCATCCGGAATTAGATGTAGTAGGAGCATGGATCGATGAGTTTGAAGAAACTACTTCAAATATTATTTCTACAAGAAAGTTACCTGAGGTTCATGATGATATTTGTCAATTTGCAAAGAAGCGTAATCCAGAAAATCATCCGGTAATTATGTTTCGTAAGCAAGCTGTATTAGCAGCAGGTGGATATCAACATTTCCCTCTTTTTGAGGATTACTATCTGTGGATACGTATGCTACAGAACGGTGCTAAATTTTACAATATCCAAGAGAGCTTATTATATTTTCGCTTTTCACCGGCTATGTTTAAACGGAGAGGCGGTTTAAAATATGTGACAACGGAACTACGTTTTCAAAATCAACTAAGAAATTTAGAATTCATAACTTCCTCTGAATATCTCTATAATGTCTTTATACGGGTGATTACTAGGATGATGCCCAATACTTTACGAGCAATCTTGTATAAAAAAGCTCTGAGAAAATAGTCTTTAACCAAACCATAATTAATAATTTATGGAACAACAAACAACTTTCATTCCCGACGGAATGAATGCTTTTGAGCGCAATGTAAAGCGAATTGGGGATTGCATTATTGCGGGCATATTACTGATTATTTTTTCTCCTTTATTTTTAATCTGTTATATAGCTGTGAAACGTGAAGATGGTGGTCCGGCTATTTTCAAACAGGAACGTATCGGTCGTTTCGGCCGTCCGTTTTATATTTATAAGTTCCGCAGTATGCGTTTGGATGCGGAAAAAATGGGTCCTGCGCTATATAGGGGTGGGAAAGATAAACGATTGACTAAAGTGGGTAAGTTTTTGCGTGAACATCATTTGGATGAATTGCCGCAACTTTGGAATGTCTTCTGCGGGCAGATGGCTTTTATTGGTCCTCGTCCCGAACGGAAATATTTCATTGATCAGATAATGGAACACGATCCTCGTTACGTATTTTTGTATCAGATACGACCGGGTGTTACTTCGTATGCTACGTTATATAATGGGTACACGGATACGATGGATAAAATGTTGCGTCGTCTTCGCTATGATTTGTTTTATTTGCAGCATCGCTCATGGTGGTTTGATTTTAAGATCTTGGTGAAGACATTTATAAATATTTGTTTTGGCAAGAAATTCTAGCAGGGAAAATTGCAATGTATTTATAAAAATCAAAAGCACTCATTGCATAGCGATGAGTGCTTATAGATACTAACCTACAATTCCCTGTATTCTTCTACGCAAGGGTAACACGGACATTCCTTTATCGGATTTAAATCATGATGTCCTATAATCAACGCTTCTGGAAATTTTTTCTTTAGCTCACGGAGCAGAGCTAACAGCGCCCCTCGTTGCTCTAGCGTACGTGTGTCTTTCGCTTGTCCTTCTGCATTCAGTCCTCCTTCGTAACAGATTCCTATGGAATGTGCGTTATGATTCCGGCAATGTGCTCCGACTTTCTCTAGTGGTCGTCCCGGATGTATTTCCCCATCACGTGTGATGTAGAAATGGTAACCGATGTCACGGAATCCCCGATGTCGGATATGATCCTGTCGGCAAGCCTCCGCCGAGAGGGCTTTTCCCTCCGGCGTGGCACTGCAATGAATGATAATCAGTGTGATGGTCCGCATAAGTTTACATACAACTTTGTACTCCTATCAAACCACCTACAGCAGTAGCAACAGTGATGATTACTTTGATAATGAAACTCCAAACGGAACGGGATGATGAATTACTCATAGTTTTTGATTTTAAATGAAAAAAATATTGATTTTTAATGAGTCTTTAGCTGTGATAAGCTAAAGACTTTGCCAGTGTTCAGGTTATGACTTAAACAGTCGGGTCCGGTGCTTCTTCGTCTCCTTCGTCCGGATTAGGTTTCGGATCGGGAGTGTTGCCTGAACCGGAACCTCCTCCTCCGGGCGTTGTCGGTTTCTGATACTCCGCCTGCTGCTTCAATTGGCTGTCGAGCTTCAGATTGGTCGTTGATAAGTTTCCAGTGGCACGTGCTTTGAGCCGCATACCTGTGATGTTCTTCTCCAGCGAGAACTCTTCCAGCGTTTCGGCAGCCTTGCTGCGGATTCCTACACCGAAGATGGCTAGATCATCAATTTTCACACTTTTGCCGTCGAGCAGCAGTTCCTTGATGCAGTCCACCATATCAGTGAGCACGCCTTTGATCACCCCACTGGAATACGGTGAATTGTGTTTCGACATGTGTTCGGCAAGTTTGGCAAGGTCGAATGTCTCGTCGCTTACCGCCCGGGCGAACCATTTGCCGGCATTCAAGCCTTTTTTCTGTTGGTTCTGATAAATTTTGTAACGAATCATAAAATAATAATTTTAAAGAGTTAAACATACTTTCGTGAGGATTTCTCCCTTTCGATGACACAAAGATAGTATGCTGTAACTCGGAAGAATCGGTTGTGTACAGTGAGAGTCGGTAATGTGCAATTGTTGTCAGTTATAGTCTGTTATTCCCTGATAAAACGTAGGTAATGTGAATATATTTTGTTACTTTTGTGACAGTAAAACAGAAACTTATTTGTCATGATAGAATTCAAAATACGTGCTTATGGTCGTATGGAACTGGCACAGCTTTATTCTCCCGAACTTACCGGCATTGCTGCTTACCGCAAAATGAATAAATGGATTGTCCGCTGCCCCGGTCTTCAGGAACGCCTGTCCGATTTAGGTTATCAGCCGCAGCACCGTTCTTACACTCCGTTGGAGGTGAGGGCGATCGTGGATGCGCTGGGAGAACCCTAGCTAAAGCTATGCTTTACGACTTCTAAAGCATAGCTTTACGGTATCTAAAGCGGTGCTTTAGCTTCTACAAAACGTTATTTCCCTATGACGCAAAGTTATCAACCGATGCAAAAATGCACTTTTACGGGGCATCTCTAACACACGCACACACGTGCGCGTACGTAAGTCCCTTTTTCTTTCATGACAAAGAGGCCCTTTTTTACGAGACGTCTCAGCCAGGAGAGTGCGGTGTTTGGTTTGATTCCCATAGCTGTAGCCTGTTCCGTCAACTGTGTACGGGTGAACTCGTCACCCAACGCATCGAAGAAGGCGTCACGGTCGGCATTGGCCCTGTGTGGGATTTCCGAAGATGGAAGGAAAGATAATATATGCGTGGCATGCCGATAGAGAGGCTTTACAAGCCCAAGAACAGCTTTAAAGTCTTCAGGAGTGATAGTTATATCCCAACGGGTAATAATGCCGTCCTTGACGTTATCTGTGGGAATTTCCTTGTCCGGAACAGGAGCGTATCTGTCAGAACTCTTAAGCTGATAGGGTTGGGGGATTTCCAACACCCGTAACATGGCTATCGTTGACATGATGCGGCAGATATTGACAGCCAGACGGGCTATGAAACTTCTCATCTCGTTGCCGTTGGCAATGTCCGAACGGAAAAACAAATCGGAGAAGAGAGCGTTGAATTCCTTTTTCTGCTCGTCGGTGAGGCGAAGCGTATGGATACCGTGTTCTTTCAGTATATCCAGCTTTAGTTGCCAATCCCTGCCTATGGACCTGAAGATTTCGTCCAGATCTATCTCTCCGCACGCAAATTGGTCAGCCCATGTATAGATGCCATGCATGTAGTAGAACAGTTGGCGGGAGAAAAGTCCGTTCTCCGCCGACGGGATGAGGGCTCTCACCTGTGCGGGTGTCCCCGAAAGTAGGACGGCAAGAAAGATTCTCTTCACTTCCCGGTATTCCTGATCGGTACGTCGGTTGTAGGACAGTCTGTCATGGTCGAAGGCTTTGCGGAGCGTGTCGCTCCAATGGCCGTATTCGGAACTGATGGCGGAGGCGATGGTGTCCGCTTCGGTTTCGCAGATGAGTCCTGTTCCGTTGGCGTCCATGATATTTTGCAGAATGCCGGTGCCGCTGTTGTTGCCCGAGATAAGAAACATTTTGTTGGGAGGCATCTGAGGTGCTTCTGTATTGACACGCTCTTTGCCCAGCAACTCATAGTTTTTCTTTTCTTTCCGGTAGGCTTTCATTTCTTCGTCCACTTGTTGGCGAATTTTGTCATGAATAGGTTCCACGAGCAAGCGGATAAGTGAAAGTCCGCTTTTTCCCGAAGCAGGAGGGGCTACAAAGAAGGTTTGCAGACAAGGAGACTGGTATTTTCCGGAATAGGAACATCTCACATAGCGTTCCATCGTAGCTCCTAGTGCGGTCAGTGCTCCGAGCAAGAGTATGTCCCGTTGTGTGGGAGAAGTGGCATAGCTCATAATGAGCATTAGGATTTTAGGCCAGTCTGCTTCGGGGAAAGTAGGCAGGGGTTGTAGAGGATCACTGTCTGTCGAGAGTTCTTCTGGAGCATTGGTGTTTTCGTCGTTGTCGTTTTCTTCCTCTTCCACCTTATTATACGCGCGCCTGTGTGTGGGAAAATTGTAGGGTGCATTTAGTGCATTTTCTGCATTTTTTCGGCTGTTCATAACTTCCTCCCGGCAGATTTTCACTCCTGTCGATTCTGCGAGATGAAAAGCCGTTCCCAGATGTATTTCTCCATGCTGCTTTATAAGGGCGTTGGAGAACATTCGTTCGGCATGCTCACGCTGATATTTGGCGGATATCCGGCACAGGCGGTGAAAAAACTCGCGTCCTGCTTCGCCACAGTCTGTTGCGATGGCGAATGCTAATTGTACGTACTCGGCGTAAGAGGGTGCAATGTCGGTACCTGCCGTTTCGACTGCCTCAGTGATGAGGCGTAAAGATTCAATATTGGTCATTTTCTTAATGGATAATTGATAATAGATAGTTCACTGTTGGTTATTCAAGATTGACTGTTCAATACTCTCTGAATAGTGCTTGTGGGTCGTGGCTGAGGAAACAGGCTCTTACGATGTCTTTGCCGGAGGTGTCTACGGCTTTTGGCGGAGTTTCTGTGGAGTCGTTCATTTCTGCTCCGTAGGTTATTTCTATGTATTGCATTGCCCAGTTTATGCTTTCTTTTGCGTTCCGTGTCTGATCGTCTGCGTAAAGTTTGCTATAAGGTACGAATGCTTTCACGCCCCGGCCGCTGGGACTGATGAATGTAAGTATGGGACAGAGGAAAGGGTCGTCGAACAGTGTACGACGCATTTCCACGGCTTTATGATAGGAGTCGAGGTTATCTATATCTACCACTACGAGCCCGGAAGGCGATGCGAAGAATTTACTACTCCGGCGGATGAATATGCCGCATGGGGTTACGTAGGGGAGTAAAGAGGCTTTTGCCATTCGCAGGTCTCCGGCACTTCGCACTTGTTCGGTCAGTGCTTTGAGGTTTTCGTTGCAGGTGATCATCTGATATACCTGTTCGACCGAAACTTCGCAGAAGGGAGTGAGTGTGGCGGGTGTAACGGTTTGTCCTTGTTCGTTCCTGATGGGAGCAATCGGGGGCATGAAATAAGACATTCTGAAATTGTTTGTCATAACATTTATCGTTAATTCTTTTAATAATGCGGTTCTGTTTTTGAAACGCAGCGCAAAATTAGGACAAAATGATATAACGGCAGTTCGGACATATCCGAACTAATGTGAATATTTTTATAACAACTAAATTATTATTAACGTTTAAAACAAGAAAAAATGAAAAAAGAGTATCATCATTTTGCATTCGGCCTTTTTATCGAAGAGGTACTTAAATGTGAGAAAGTGGGTATTTCAGCCATGTGTCAAGCTATAGGCATGAGTAAGGGAACTTACGAAATGCTAAAAAAAGGGATGATAAGTGTTTGAACTATTACGAGCGTATATTTAATTATTACTATGATACGCTCACAGAAGAGGAGTTTCTGAAGAAAATGCATGAGTGGTCACTGCGGTATATCCGGTATAGGAAGAGACAGGAGGAAGAAAAAGAATCCGCACGGAAATTCTCGGATCAATAACGGATTATTCGGCTATTGATAACAGTCAGGCACGGATTTCGCGGAACTACACGTTTTTTAATTACTCAACTCTGAAAACCGTGTAATCCGCGAAATCTGTGCCTAAATGATAAACTTTTGTTACCTTATTTCTTCTCCGGTAGTGTAACGGAGAAGTTTGGGTTAGGCGTGTGCTGTGCAAAGATTACTGCCTTCATCTTTTCTACAATCTCCGGATGCTGGTCGGCCACATTGTTGTCTTCATGAATGTCCGTTGCCAGATTATAAAGGAAAGGTATCCCTTTCTTTACTACCATCTTCCAGTCTCCCATGCGTACGCCAATCTGATTTGTTTCATTAAATTCCCAGTAAAGGAAGTCATGTTCCTTCTGCTTTTTCTTTCCCAGTAATGTCGGGGCGAAGGAAATGCCGTCGAAGTAATCTACTTCTTTGTCTTTGTTCGCATATTTCTTTACGTAATTCTTTTCGCCGATGATCTCGCAGAAAGTAGGCATCAGGTCGTAGAAAGCGCAGATGTGGTCGTTCACTGTACCTGCAGGTACACGTCCCGGCCAGCGGGCGATAAATGGGATACGGATACCTCCTTCATAGCATTGGCGTTTCAAGCCACGCAGTTTACCGTCTCTGCCGAAGAATGTAGGATCAGCTCCGCCTTCTTCGTGAGGGCCGTTGTCGCTGGAGAAAATGACCAGTGTATTCTCGTCCAGTCCTTTCTCTTTCAGCTTTTTCAGTACTTCTCCGACGTAGTAGTCCAGTCGCGTAATCATTCCTGCAAATTGTGCGTGTACATGCGTGATCGCGTTGTATCGCGATCCTTCGCTGCCTTTGTAGCTCTTGTCAGGATTGAATTTCTCTTTATATTCATTTAAGATAGAGTCTTCCGGCTGAACCAGTTCCGCATGGGGCAGGGTATAAGTCAGCACTCCGAAGAACGGTTGTTTGCCGTCCTGCTCATCCAGCCATTCCATTGCTTTCTGGTGAATCATATCCGCCGAATATTGCGGGCGTTTTTGATAATCGGCACCATACATCGGATACTTGATGTTCTCGTCCATGATGACACGTACTACGCCTGTGTCGCCTAATGCCTTGCTGTAGCGATTGAGGAAATTAGGATAGTAAAGGTGGGCCTGGAACTGACAGATGTAGCCGAAATATTCGTCTATCCCGCGTTTGTCCGGAGTGGAGCAGGAACCTTCATAACCTCCCGCCCATTTGCCGAACATACCGGTGGTATATCCGTTCTCTTTCATTATCTCGGGCAGGATAACGTGATCGGGGTCGTAAGGATGCTGACCGACTACTGCATACTCCTTGTTGTTGCCATACATTACTGTGGGAGCGTTCGTCCAATATTCCTTGTTGCCCCGTACTTCGCAATGTCCTGTATGCTGCCCTGTCATAAATGAAGCTCGGGAAGGAGCACTGACGGGACTTCCTGCGTATGCCTGTGTGAAGCGCATACCCTCGCTTGCCATCGCATCCAGATGGGGGGTGCGGATGAATGGCTGACCGTAGCATCCCAGATCGCCATATCCCATGTCATCGCAGAGGATGAAGAGGATATTCGGCTTTGTGTTGTTTTTCTGTCCGCTGGCAGACAGACTGGAAAGAATAAGCGTACCGCTTACTAAAGAAAATAATTTGTAGTTCATAAAAATAATGTGTTAAGAAATTTATATATTAGGGGTTTTATTGATTAATTGTTTTTGATGTCTCTCTCTTATGTTTCTCTTTATATTGAGTCGGTGTTTCGCCCGTGTACTGCTTGAAAGTCGTGCTGAAATAACGGGAAGTAGTGAATCCCACTTTCTCCGCAATTTCCGTAAATGACATTTCCGTGCCGGTGATCAGTAGAATTGCCTGCTCCATCCGGAACTTATTGATATAGTCATTGGCTCCCATCTCCGTCAGTGCCTTCAGTTTGTTGTAAAGAGAGGCCCGGCTCATGCCGATTTCTTTGCAGATAAAAGGAATATCCAATCGGCTACTGTCCAAATTCTCTTGAATGATCTTGTTCAGTTTGAGCAAGAACGTTTCATCTGCCTGGCTGAAGGTGCTTTCTTCCGGAGCGGGGATCAGTCCTGCGTTCAGATATCTCTTCTTGGTATGTTCACGGTTTTTTAGTCGGTTACGGATCAGTTCCATCAGCATTTCCACTTCGAACGGTTTGGTCAGATAGGCGTCCGCACCGTTTTTGTAGCCGCTCATCTGACTTTGTTTGTCGTCTCTTGCCGTCAGCAGGATAACGGGGATGTGACTGATCGCAATGTCTTCCTTTATGTTTTTGCAAAGCTCATATCCGTTCATGCGGGGCATCATGACGTCACTTACGATGATGTCGGGAGTATGGCTTTTGATAAGCTGAAGTGCCTCTACACCATCAGAGGCAGTCAATATACGTTTGAAGTATTCTCCCAGTGCTTTCTTTAAGAAGTCCGTCAGGTCGGGATTGTCGTCTACCACCAGAATGCTGTAGGGGGCGGTGGCGAAGCTGTCTTCCTCTTGTGACTGCTTGCCGCTGTCGTCGCTCATCAATTCATTCAGATATGCTTTGGGCTGGCAGATGATCTCTTCCGATTCCAGTTTCAGCGGTAGTTCGAAGAAGAAGGTGGCTCCCGATTCCGAATTGTCCCGTGCGCCGATGGAGCCGCCGTGCAGTTCCACCAGAATCTTGGAGTAAGACAAGCCGATGCCCGTTCCGCTCTGTTCGCCCATGCCCTGATAAAAACGGGTGAAGAGCTTCTGTGTGTCTACCTGCTGCAATCCGCAACCTTGGTCGGTAATGGAGATGCGTACTCTTTTTTCTTCGGGCAGCAGTTCTGAAGTGATGGTGATTTCCGTGTCTTGCGGGCTGTGTTTCAGTGCATTGATCAGCAGATTACTCAGAATGATTTCACATTTGTCCTTATCGAAACTCACTATTTTGATGCGTGGATCGAGCCGGTAATGAATCTGTATATTCTTTGCTTCCCCTTCGCTGACGAAATCTTGCGATACATGTTCGATCCATTCGTTGAGCGGGTGAGGCTGTATGAGCAGTTTGCTTTCTCCCACTTCCATCTTGCGCACATCGAGCACCATGTTGATCAGATTCTTCATTCGCTGAGACTGCCGGTAAATCGCTTTCAGCGGCAGGTATTGGGTATCTGTCGGGGATAAGGACTTCAATATGCGGCTGAGCGGAGCGTGGATCAGTGTCAGTGGAGTACGCAGTTCGTGGCTGATATTGATCAGGAAACGTACTTTTTCTTCGTACACCTGTTGCTCGTGCTCCTTCATGGCCCATTTCAACTTATCTTCTTTTCGTTTCAGTGTTCTCCGGAAAGTTTCGACAATCATTCCGGTTACTAACAAGGCACAGCCCAGCGTGAACCACCATGTGCGGTACCAGGGAGGGAGTACGGTCAGTTCCAGTATCTGCTGACTGGGAATCCAGCTGCCGTCCTTTGCTGTGCAGGAAGCCATAATCTGATAATCGCCGGGCGGAAGCGAGCGGATGACCAGTTCCGGGTTGTACGATTCGATCTGCTGGTCGTTCAGCCCTTCTATCTGATACCGATACACTTTCTGCCGGAAGATATCCTCTTCTTTGGACATGATACGGATACTTATATTACTGTTCCAGGGAACGGAAATTCCGGTCGGGTCACCGCACAGTTCATTGTTGACGGATTCTCCGTTGACGATGACATCCGATAATTGCAGTTTGGGCAGCTCGGAAGTAGCCGGCGGCAGATTGCTGTTGATATGCAGCAGTCCTTTGACGCCGCCCATGTAGACATCTCCGTGGCTGCTCAGCAGACGGGGTTTGGAAAGATATTCGTTTTGAATGGCACCATCCGATTCGCCGAACAGTACGAATTTCTTTTCTTTGATGAGCCATGCGAAAAGCATGTCATTCGTTCCGAACCATACTTTTCCCTGCTGGTCGCACACGATGAGCGTTACTTCCGTGAATAGCGTGGTGGTAAAGGGAGTACGTACTTTGGTAGCGGGATTATAGTGGATCAGTCCGTAGTTGCTCCCTATCCAGAAGTCTCCGTATTCGTCACGCGCAACGGAATTGATGACCGTATCGTTGAAGCAACGGAACAGAGACGTCAGGCGGTTGTTCCGTTTGTCCAGTTGGTAGATACGTTTCGTATCGTTGAGATAGGTATAGTTTTCGTGATTGGTGATGGGCAGAAGAGCGCCGATGATGTCCTGTCCCTCCTGTTCGGTGGCAATCCGGAAAGTGCGTTTGTTCAGGTCGTATTGATAGACGTGGTCGCCGAGCAGCAGCACGTTGTCGGGGCTGTTTTGATACAGGTTGACCGCTTTTCCCCGATTGCAGAGGCGGGTGGTCGTTTCGTCGTCAATGATTGTGAACGGTTGTTTCTCTCCGGTAGACGGATTGAAGACGAACACTCCCTGTGAGAAGAGCGAGATCAGTAGTTTGTCGGGAGTGAACTGACAGATAGATGCCACTTTGTCTTCCCACGTAGAGAGATAATGGGTGAACTTCTCCGTGAGAGGATTGAAAAGGTTGACTCCGCCTCCGTCTGTTCCGATCCATATTTTATCGTCGGACTGCTGATAGAGGCTGAGGATGGTGTTGTTGCTCAGTCCACGGTCGTTGCCGGGCACTACGTCCGTGTAGGTCACCATTGACACTTCGCGGATGCTGATCAGTCCGTTCCGGATACTTCCTGCCCATATATTGTTGTTACGGTCGTTGTAGAGGCTGAGGATGGAGTTGGCGGGGAGCGAATAGTTGTCTCTGCCGGGGATGTGTTCCAGCAGGGAAAGCTGTCCGGTTTCCGGTTCGAGGATGTTGATACCGCCTCCGTCCGTTCCGATCCATAGTTTGTTCTCCCGTTCGGCAAGGCTGAGTATGACATTGTTGCTCAGCGAGGAGTTGCGGGTGGTGTATGATGCCAGTTGTTTTCCGTTCCGGTCGAAACAGTAGAGCCCGTTATTGTAGGGGGCAATCCATATCCGGTTCTTCGAGTCGATGATCATGCTCATAATCTCCTTTCCGCAGTCGAAAGGCGGGCGGCTGTATGCTCCGGTTTTCAGGTTGAGCAGGAGCAGCCCTTGCCAGCGGCTGCAACAGAGTACAGTTTCTTCATCCCAAAGGCTGAGTATCGTGATATTGAAGTTTCTGAAATCCGGTGTCTGGTCGAATTCCTGCAGCAGGCGGAAAGAACCGTCCCGGTAGCTGTAAAAGTAAATTTTGTTTTTGGCTCCGAATAATAACCCCTCTGGGGTAGGGCAGGTGGAATATGCGGTGATGTTCTTTCCTTTTTCGTCGGTTGGCAGGTAGAAGTCGTCACTTTGCCGTTGGTAGCGTGCCACCCCTTTATCAGTCAAGATCCAGATATTGTATTGTTCGTCTTCTGCAATCTGAAGAACGAGGTCGTGAGGCAGCGAATGCGGATCGTCTGCATGATGGATGTATTTCTTCAGTTCGTGGCCGTCAAACCGTCCCAGACCGGAGCGGGTGCCTATCCACACGAATCCCTGTTCATCCGTAAGGATACACCGGACGGTGGAAGGTAGTCCTTCTTTCAGAGAAATCTGCTTGTAATAGTAATGCCCCGCCTGTAAAGGAAGGACACCGGCCATTTGTGTGATAAATGCGATGCATAGGACGATATAGAGTCTTGCTTTCATTGAATTAGGTCGAGTAAACAGAAGCAAAGATAATACATTCGGATGAATATTGAATAAAATGATATAGAGTTTTGAGCAAAGATGATATTAATTTATCTATAATCTTTATCTTTGCTCGAAAATGTACGACTATGATTACCGAAGAACTACAGAAACTATATCAGGAATATACGGGAGTTCCCGCAGAGAATATAACAGAATTACCATCTTCCGGTTCCAACCGCCGCTACTTCCGGCTGACAGGTGCGAAAACCCTGATCGGCGTATGTGGCACGTCTGTCGAGGAGAATGATGCTTTCCTTTATATGGCAGCCCATTTCCGCAAGTCCGGCCTGCCTGTACCCGAAGTTCATATCGTCTCCGAAAATAAGAGTTACTATCTTCAGGAAGATTTGGGAGATACCCTTTTGTTTCATGCAATCGAGAAAGGACGTGCTACCAGCGTATTTTCCGAAGAGGAAAAAGAGTTGCTCCGCAAGACGGTCCGTTTGCTTCCTGCCATACAGTTTGCCGGAGCCGACGGCTTCGACTTTTCCCGTTGCTATCCGCAGCCGGAGTTCAATCAGCGTTCTATCCTTTGGGATTTGAATTACTTCAAATATTGTTTCCTTAAGGCTACCGGCATGGAATTTCAGGAAGATAAACTGGAGGACGACTTTCAGAAGATGAGTGATGTGCTGCTGCGCAGTTCTTCCGCTACTTTTATGTACCGCGATTTTCAGAGCCGCAATGTGATGATCAAAGACGGTGAACCGTGGTTTATCGACTTTCAGGGCGGACGAAAAGGGCCGTTCTATTATGATGTCGCTTCTTTCCTGTGGCAGGCAAAGGCGAAGTATCCCGATAGTCTCCGTCAGGAATTGCTGAAGGAGTATATCGATGTCCTGCGCAAATATCAGCCTATCGACGAGCCCTATTTCTATAGTCAGCTTCGTCATTTTGTTCTTTTCCGCACATTGCAAGTGCTCGGAGCTTACGGTTTCAGGGGGTATTTTGAGAAGAAACCTCATTTTATCCAGAGTGTTCCTTTTGCTATCCAGAACCTGCGTGACTTGCTCAAAGAGGCGTACCCTGAATACCCGTATCTTTGCAATGTGCTACGCGAACTTACCGAACTCAAGCAATTCACCGACGATCTCAAGAAACGGCAGCTTACCGTCAAAGTGATGAGTTTTGCTTATAAGAAAGGGATTCCCGATGATCCTACCGGTAATGGCGGCGGTTATGTCTTTGACTGCCGTGCCGTGAACAATCCCGGTAAGTACGAACGCTACAAACCTTTCACGGGACTGGACGAACCGGTGATCAGTTTTCTCGAAGAAGATGGTGAAATTCTCCGTTTCCTCGACTCTGTCTATGCGTTGGTAGATGCTTCGGTGAAGCGATATATGGAACGTGGCTTCAGTAATTTGTCCGTTTGCTTCGGCTGTACCGGAGGACAGCATCGTTCGGTTTATTCGGCGCAGCATCTGGCAGAGCACCTGAACCGCAAATTTGGCGTGAAAGTGGAGCTGGTGCACCGCGAACAGAATATAGAACGTACTTTTGAGGCAACTGTGTAATGAAAGCAATGATATTTGCAGCCGGGTTGGGTAGCCGGCTGAAACCACTGACCGATACGATGCCCAAAGCCCTTGTTCCCGTGGCCGGACGTCCGATGCTGGAGCATGTGATTTTGAAACTGAAAGCTTCCGGTTTTACCGAAATAGTGATTAATATCCATCATTTCGGTGAGCAGATTATTGATTTTCTGAAAGCTAACAATGATTTCGGACTGACGTTGCATATTTCCGACGAACGGGACCTGCTGCTCGATACGGGGGGAGGAATCAGAAAAGCCCGTCGATTCTTTGAAAATTCCGATGAACCCTTCCTTGTGCATAATGTGGATATTCTTTCGGATATGAATCTGAAAGAACTGTATGACTTTCATTTGCGGAACGGAAGTGTAGCCACCTTGCTCGCCAGCCGGCGTAAAACTTCCCGTTATCTGCTTTTTGATGCGGAACAAAGATTGTGCGGATGGATCAACAAAGATACGGGACAGGTGAGGCCCGAAGGTTTCCTATATGATGAGTCGCTGTATAGAGAGTATGCCTTTAGCGGTATCCATGTTTTTTCGCCTGCTGTCTTCCAGTTGATGGAAGTGCCGTGCTGGGAAGGCAAGTTCTCTATTATGGACTTTTATCTGGCTACCTGCGGGCAAACGGATTATTGCGGTTATCTTACGGAAAAGCTGGAACTGATTGATATCGGCAAGCCGGAGACGTTGGCACGGGCGGAAGAGTTTTTAAGAGAGAATATAGTATCATGAGTATATTCGGGTAATTAGAGTTAATGAAAGGCGGAGATATTCGGAAACGGATATTGCCGCCTTTCTTTTTTTGTCTCGAAAGTTGTCTGATAATGTCTGTTGACCTCGAAAAATGCGATAAAATGGACTATTTTAGACATTTTTGGAAGAATCATAGCCAAAATCGAACATCTTAAATCTTAGATATAACCTAAATTTGTGGCAGTGAATGTCAGGAAAGACTTCGCTACTTATATAAAAGGTAATCTTAATTAATAAACTTATGAGAAGCAAATTCCTATTTCTTTGTCTCTTCCTTTTTGGAATGTTGACAGCTTGCAAAGACACAAAATGGGTAGATGTTCCTACCGGTACTCCTCCCGAAGGTTCAGTTACGGGAAAACCGGGCGAAACAGAAGAACCCGATGATCCTGATCCTACAGATAAAACATTTATCAACTGTTCTTATATCCGTGGTGATTTTTTTGAAACGAATCGAATTTCGGGAGCAAGTATGGGTGCTTGCAACGATTTGATTTATCTGACGGCACGTCCTTATGCTGATGGTGATCTGACTTTTGACTTACCCGTGAATGATGCAACACTTACAGGGGCAGCAACGTATGCTGCTTCTTATAATGGACGCAACGGAGTACTCAAATTGGATGGTACCGGCAAGATGAACGCCGGCGACGGTCTGTTGCATTCACCGGACGGAGCATTCAAGAAATTCACATTCGGTACTTATATATATGTCAGCGAGTGGGTGGACGGAGCTTGCTTGTTTAAAAAGGTAGACGGCGGTTCTGTTGTCATCGCTTTCCAGTTGGGAGCAACGGAAGGTAATTTGAAACTGACTGTCGGAAGTGCTACGGCCACAGTGACGAATAGCGCATTGAAATCAGGAGCATGGCATTATGTAGCGGTGACTTATGATGGTGGCGCTGCTAAGTTATATATAGATACGAACAATACTGCCACTGACTTTACAGGCTCTCTGCCTGCTTCGGTTCCTAATACCCGTGCTGACTTTGTGATGGGGGAGAACCTGAAAGGTTATCTGGATGAAACATTTGTGAACAGTCTGCTGATGGGTACATTAGGAAGAAATCCCATCTCTTTTGATAATTGGAATAACACGAAAACACTTGCTTACTGGAAATATGATGACGCTGCAAAACCTGGTAAGGACTCGCATACATGGGCTATTCGTCTGGAGCAGATTCGTACTGCCTTGAATGGACAGGCAGGTGACCGGAAGATACGTTTGGGTATTGCTGGCGGCGAATGGTTGAAAATGGTCGGCAACGCAACTGCCCGTACTAACTTTGCCAATAACGTAAAGAAGGTGATCGAGCAATATAATCTGGATGGTGCGGACCTCGACTTTGAATGGGCTTATTCAGGTACTGATTTAGCCAATTACAGTAAAGCCATCGTGCAATTGCGTGAAGTATTGGGGAAAGATGTATTTTTGACCGTATCCCTACATCCTGTTTCTTACAAAATAAGTGCGGAAGCTATTGCAGCAGTCGATTTTATCTCGTTGCAATGCTATGGACCTTCAGTAGAACTTTTCTCTATGGAACGTTTCAAATCGGATGGTAAAGCTGCAGTCGATTATGGAATACCTCAGGATAAACTGGTCATGGGAGTACCTTTCTACGGGACTACGGGTACTGCCGGCGAGCAGGCTGCTTATTTTGATCTTGTCGGTAAGGGTAACCTGACTAATACTTCTGCAGACACATGGAGTTATGAAGGAAAGAACTATACGCTCAACAGCCAGAATACGATTCGCCAGAAGACACAATATGTGTGTGAGAATGGTTTTGGAGGAATCATGAGCTGGGACTTGGCTACAGACGTAGACGTGACGCATGAGATGTCTTTGTTGAAAGCAGTGAAAGAAGAGCTTGATTACTATGCCAATCCTACTGTAGAATAAAATAGAATCTTAATTAGTAAATATAATATTATGGAAAAAAAGAAGTTCGTGAGAAAACAAGAACGCTTTGTTCTGTTTCTGATGCTCCTGTTATTATTTCCTCTGGGTGCGTTGGCACAACAAAAATTGATAAAGGGACAGGTGGTAGACGAAATGGGAGAACCTATTATCGGTGCTACAGTCATGGTAAAAGGTGTAACCGGAGGAACGATTACAGATATTGACGGTAATTTCTCTATTCAAGGAAAAGTAGGAAGCACTCTTTCTGTTACATATGTGGGATATGCCCCATTGCAGGTAAAAGTCACTAAACAGGAAGGTAACAGACTGGTGATGAAGGAAGATGCTAAGGTGCTGGATGAAGTTGTGGTGGTAGGTATGGATACACAAAAAAGAAATACCATTACGGCAGCTGTCGCTACATTGAAAGATGACGCGATTGTGAATCGTCCTGTGACGGATGTTACCAGTGCTTTGCAAGGTAATATAGCCGGTTTGAACTTTGCTTCGGATGCAGTAGGCGGTGGTGTCGGTGGTGAAATCGGTGCCGATATTAAATTCAGTATTCGCGGTATCGGTTCTATTAACGGTGGCGAGCCTTATGTATTGGTGGATGGAGTGGAGCAGAGCATGCAGAATGTGAACCCGGCCGATATTGCCAGTATCAGTGTACTGAAAGATGCTTCTGCTTCTGCTGTATATGGTGCGCGTGCTGCTTATGGTGTGGTTCTGGTAACAACGAAGAGCGGTAAAAAAGAAAGAGCCAGTGTTACTTATCGTGGCACGGTAGGTTTCAGTGCACCTATCAATATGCCTAAAATGATGAATGCGTTGGAATACGCTGCGTATAATAACCAACAGTATGATAATGGAGGAGCTTCATCCGGTTTGCAAAAGATTTCGGATAAGACAATTGAGAAGATTAAGGGATTTATGCAGAATCCTTATTCGGCTGAGTTCCCGGGGATTGAAGCGAATACCACCGGTGATGACTGGGCAGGTGCTTATTATAATCAATACGGTAATACAGACTGGTTTGAATATTATTTCAAAGACAAATCTGTCCGCCATTCTCACAATTTGAGCGTGCAGGGAGGTTCTGATAAAGTAAACTATTATATTGGTATGGGATATACCTATCAGGAAGGTTTGCTGGATAAGGTACAGGATGATCTGAGTAAATATAACCTGAATACCAAGTTGCAGTTTAAGACAAGTGACTGGCTGCGCTTCAACCTGAATAACAATATTACTTTGCAGATGATCAAACGCCCAATGGCTAATCAGATGATTCTGTATAATAAGATCGGTAGCCACCGTCCGACTCAGGTGACTGAACTGCCAGTTGAATCAGAATATAATATACCTAGCTGGAATGAAATGTTGTATCTGAAAAATTCCAATTATCAGAGAAACCGTATTTCGGATGCCTTGTCGTTTTCGGCTACCGTAACTCCTTTGGAAGGTTGGGATATCACCGGAGAAATGAAAATACGTTTTGATGTTGAAAATAATAACCTGAAAATGAAAGATGACCAGAAGTACGAAACTCCTGCAGGCACTTTCAAACCGGGCGATGCTACTAATCAGCGACAAGGATTTGCTTATCCGGGCATTAGCTGGAAAAACATGTATTTCGGCTCTTACACACGTGGTAGCATGTTTAATTATTATCTGTCGCCTAATCTGTCAAGTTCTTATACTCACCAGTGGGGAGATCATTTCTTTAAGGCAATGGCGGGTTACCAGATGGAATTGCAGGAGTATTCGGAAGAATATATGTATAAAGACGGTATGTTGAGTAACGATATTTATTCATTTGATAATGCCAGCGGAAATGTGATAGCAGGTGAAGCCCGTTCACACTGGGCTACGATGGGATTCTATACTCGTCTGAACTGGAACTACAATAATATTTATTTTCTGGAGTTCAGCGGACGTTATGATGGTTCTTCCCGTTTTGCTCCAGGCCACCGTTGGGGATTCTTCCCGTCATTCTCTGCCGGTTATGATATTGCACGCACTCCTTATTTCCAGCAATTGGCACTTCCTGTGTCTCAGTTGAAAGTACGTGTATCTTATGGTCGTCTGGGAAATCAGAATGGTGCAGGTCTATATGATTACATTGCTCAAATGCCGTTGGATGCACAAGGGACCAACGCTTGGCTGCTGCCTGGAATTTCGTCTTCCACGGCGTCCAAAGGAACAATTGCCAAGACTCCGAAAATGATCAGCCCATACATCACCTGGGAGAAAGTGGATAATGCCAACTTAGGTTTTGACTTAATGTTATTAAAAAACCGCTTGTCACTAACTGCCGACTTCTACCAACGTACGACACGTGACATGATTGGTCCGGCAGAGTCTATCCCAAGCATCAGTGGCATTGCTTCGGATGACCGTGCTAAAGTGAACAATGCCACTTTGCGTAACCGTGGTTGGGAACTTTCTGTAAGTTGGAATGATAAACTGAAATGTGGTTTTAGCTATGGAGTCGGTTTCAATGTATTTAACTACAAGGCTGTCGTGACCAAGTATAATAATCCTGAAGGTATCATTTACAATAATCATACAGGTCTGGCTGCCAATAAAGGTTATTATGAAGGTATGGATATTGGTGAAATATGGGGATATCGCGCAGACGATCTTTTCCTGTCGAACCGTGAAATTGATGATTACCTGAGAAATGTAAATCTGACAGCGTTCAAGTCGAATGACCTTTGGCGTCGCGGTGACTTAAAATATATCGATTCCAATGGGGATGGTAGAGTAGACGGTGGTAAAGGTACTTTGGCTGATCACGGAGATTTGCAGATTATTGGTAATACGACTCCCAAATATTCGTTCGGTATCAACTTGAATCTGGGATATAAAGGTTTTGAAGTATCTACATTGTTGCAAGGTGTGGCTAAGAGAGATTTTCCGATTTCCGGAAGTAACTATATGTTTGGTGGAAACAACTACAATTTCAAAGAACATCTCGATTATTTCAGCACAGAGAATCCGAATGGATACTTGCCGCGTCTGACCGGCTGGAAGGATGACAAAGACTTTTTGGTGAATACCGGATATAACACCACACGTTATCTGTTGAACGCTGCTTACATGCGTATGAAGAATCTGACGGTTGCTTATACCTTCAACAAAAAACAACTGAAACATATTGGTATCAGCAATCTGAAAGTATATGTGACTTGCGATAACTTATTCACCGTAACGAAACTGCCGAAACAATTTGATCCGGAAACACTGAATCAGGTGAATATGTCGGCTGGCGGTGATGCTCAAAATACGGCTCCGGGTCTGACTTCTCCTATGAAGCAGAATGGTAACGGTATGGTATACCCGATGAACCGTAACTTCGTATTCGGACTTGATTTCACCTTTTAATTAGAGAATGACGATGAAAAAAATATATATATTATTAGTGGTTGGGGCAAGTTTCATGATGTCGGCATGTTCGGACTTCCTGGACAGAGAGCCTTTGACAACACCCAATAGTGAGACATTCCTTTCCAATGCAAGTGCCGTGAACAACTATATCAACGGTTTGTATATAGCACTTCCTTCTTTCGGGACTTACGATATGGGAGTTCGTGGAGAAGAGAAGAACAGTGATAATATCGTTGCGGAGGTTTATGACAAACGTCTGAACGGAGAATTGCAGGAAAACGGAGGAGGTACTACGGAATGGCAGAAAGGATATCAGAACCTGCGTAATGTGAATTATTTCTTTGAATACTATAAAGTGCCGGAAACAGAAGAGACGAAAGATGTACTTTCAATGAAAGGTGAGGCTTATTTTTTCCGTGCATACTGGCATTTTTATTTGCTGACCAGATTTGGAAGTATTCCTGTGATGGATAGATTCTGGGACGGCAATGCAACTGTCGGCGGTTTGCAGATTCCTCCGCGTGACCGTTCCGCAGTGGCGCAGTTTATTCTTGACGATCTGAATACAGCTAAGGGATTACTTCACTCGCGTAGCCAGTATAAAGGTTTGAGAGTGTGTAAGGAGGCCGCTATTATTATGGCTATGAGAGTGGCCCTTTATGAAGGTACCTGGGAGAAATATCACAAAGGAACAGACTTTGCCGCTGCTGAAGATAAATCGGCAGACTTACTGGGACAGGTGCTGACACTGGGCGATGAACTGTTTGGTATGGGACTTGCTTTGAACACAAAAGCTACCGATAAGAATGCAGTGAATATAGAAGATGCTTATGCGCATGTATTCAACTCGAAAGACCTGTCGGATATGACAGAGGTTGTATTTTGGAAGAAATATTCGATAGCAGATGGTGTGATTCATAATCTGAGCAGTAATCTGGGAGCGGGTTATGTAGATAACAGCGGACCGGCAGGTTTATCTCAGTCGTTGGTTGATAATTACTTGAATGCTGACGGAACACCTATCAATCCTGCTGACGGCATTTTTAAAGATTTCAATTTGACTTTTAAAGGCCGTGACGGACGTTTGCTGGCGACGGTTATGCATTCAAATTGTAAGTTTAAGTCAACCTCACCGGAATCAAAATCGAAAGCGATGCTGGTAGAGGAATATTCGGAAGAAAACAAACAGATAGTTCGCCCCCCTTATCTGACTGAAGGCGGTCCTGCGCGTAATGCTACCGGTTATCACATCCGTATGAGTATCGATACTACATATGTAAGCGGTCAGGGCGAGACGTCTCTTCCGGTGATCCGTTATGCGGAAGCTCTGCTGGCTTATGCGGAAGCTGCGGAAGAATTGGGAAAATGTACTCCTGCTGTTTTGGAAAAAACTTTAAAACCATTGCGCGAGCGCGCTGGGGTGACGTACAAAGACCCGTCTGAAATCGATCCTAATTTTACCGATTTTGGTTATAGCATTTCTGCCAATTTGCAGGAAATCCGTCGGGAAAGACGTGCAGAACTGGCTTTGCAAGGTTTTCGTCTTGATGATTTGATGCGTTGGAGAGCTCATAAACTGATTCAGGGAAAACGTGGAACCGGTGCTTATTTTGGTACAGACGGTGTATTGTACAAAGCATTCGATCCTAAAAACGCAGCGGACTTGAAAACGATTCTGACTACAGACGGCTGGCTCGACCCACAGAAGGAACTTCTTCCGAGAGGCTATCAGTTTGATGCTAACCGCGATTACCTGTTGCCGGTACCTCCGAGTGAGATATCGTTGAATCATGAGTTGAAACAGAATCCGGGCTGGCAACGGAAATAGGAGAATGGAACAAGATTCATTTATGATAATTAGATAGATAAAGATATGAAGAACATATTATATAAAATACTTCCGGTATGTTTGTTGACCATCGGTTTGACAGGATGTGAGGATGAGACCAAGTATCGTCCTCTGCCGGAAGCTGTACCTTTGACAATGAGCATCAATGAAAAGGCGTTTGTGATGGGAGAACACTTGAAAGTAGATATTAAAGTGGAACCAGATGCTGATGGTAATGAGGTGGTAGCTAACGAAGATTTCGATATTTACTTTACGGCAAAAGCCGGAACGGAAGATGTAGCGAATGTGTTCGAACCATTTAGTAGTATTGTTACTTTCCCGAAAGGAGAGAAGCAGATTCAGGTGGATTTTCCGGTTAAGACTTCCGGATTAGTTGGTACTACTACGATGGAGTTTGTTGCTTTCGCACGTGGTTATAAGATGGCTAATTCCAGTCAGGGAATCAAGGTATCTGATTATTATCGGATATCCATGTCTCTGGAAAATAATACAGAAAATGTGGTGACAGAAGGCGGTAAGTTTGTATTGGTTGCCAAAGTAGACAAACCGAGTTCTGTGCCACTCGAAGTCACTATTACTCCGAAGGAAGGGGAAGAGGGCAGGTATGACAATCTACCTTCTACTTTAACTATTCCTGCAGGAAGAACTTCGGTCAAAAGTGCTGCTGTGACTATCAAACAGGACTATGAAATGACAGGCGACTTGCAGTTGGTATTGAATCTGAAAAGTAATTCTTCTTCCAATCCGATGACTGCTCCTGCATTGACTATTACCATGACAGACCTGGAATCAATGGCTGATCCTGATTTGTATGATATGACTACTGTATATGAGAATCCGAACATCATGTTTGTTTCTTATGATGATGACTGGTTTACGGGTAAAGAAACAGCTAAGATGGACGAAGGAACAGCACATCCGAATGCCGAATTGGGCAGTCAGTGGAAGTTTGATTATGCTATTGAGTTCCATAAAAATTCAACATCGGGAGATTATCAAAAATTAGGTAATGCAACGGATGCCAATAGAGGAAATGTTTTAAAGATTGATTGGACCAAATACGCAAAAGTTACTGATGAAGGTGAATTGAATATTTGTGTAGGTGTAGAAGGTACTAATTATGGAACAGCAGGAATACATTGCTGTAAGTCTTTAGGGCAGATGTGGGCACAAAATGTTACACGTATATATCCGGGTATGCGTATTGAAATGAAAGTTCGTTTAGGAGGTAATAGAACAGGATTTGTACCGATGATAGAGGTGAAGAATCCAGCAACTGCTACTACATGTAAAGAAGCTAAGCAATCAATCTGTATACTTAAGAATGTTTCCGGCTCTGCAATCACCCAATCGGTGAGGGGAGAGGTTGTCAGTGATGCGAAGAGCGTAGTATCTGCTATTCCTAAAGTAGAAGATTATAATATTTATTGGGTCGAACTAGTCGATGAAAATACAATAAAGTTAGGTATTAATGGTTCTACAACCTTGGAAGTCACAAGGGATATGTTGGATTCATGGCCTTTTACCAAAGCTTCTACGGGAACATCAGTTGGAGCGAAAGGTCTTTATTTAGTAATGCGAATGGACTTGTTCGGAGAAGGTAATAGTGTTTCTTCTGAACTTCCGGCAGGTTGGGATACTGAACTGAAGTCAATTAATCCTGCAAATTATGCAACAGAAGGACCAAGAATGATAATAGACTGGATTCGTTTCTATGTAAATGATAACTATAAACGGGAAGCGAATGAACTTGTGAATAGAGACTATAAAGTCTCAATTCCTGGTAAGTTCTACCAGTTCTATTAATCTGTCATATTGACGAACCGTTTTCAATAGTATGAAATAAGTTCAATGCCGGAAGGCCATCGTGCAACAGCGATTTACTTCCGGCATTTACTGCTAATTCGGGTGGAAATAGAGAATATTGTAAATACATTAGCTATTTGTAGACATACTTTTTACATATCTTCCCTATCTTTGCCATGTAATCTAAATAAATTAATCATTATGGAAAACCTGCAATCAAACTTGTTCTATTCTTTGGCAGGAGTAGCCGCCGTTGCCTCCCTTGCATCTTGTACAAACAAGCAGAAAACGACAGAACAAAAGCCGCTGAACATCGTCTATATTATGACAGACGACCATACAGCCCAGATGATGAGCTGCTATGACACCCGCTACATGGAAACTCCGAATCTTGACCGCATTGCGGTGGATGGTGTACGTTTTACTCAAAGCTTTGTTGCCAATTCATTAAGCGGTCCCAGCCGTGCCTGTATGATTACGGGTAAGCATAGCTGTGCCAATAAATTCTACGATAATACGACTTGCGTATTCGACAGTTCTCAACAGACATTCCCGAAGCTGCTGCAAAAGGTAGGTTATCAGACTGCGCTGGTCGGCAAATGGCATCTGGAAAGTTTGCCATCCGGATTTAATTACTGGCAGATAGTACCCGGACAGGGGGATTACTATAATCCTGCCTTTATTACACAAGATAATGATACCATCCAGAAACACGGATATATCACGAATCTGATTACCGATGATGCTATCGACTGGATGGAAAACAAGCGAGATCCGGAGAAACCGTTCTGCCTGCTGATTCATCACAAGGCGATTCACCGTAACTGGATGGCGGATACATGTAACCTTGCCCTCTACGAGGACAAGACATTCCCGTTGCCGGATAATTTCTTTGACGACTATGAAGGTCGCCCTGCTGCGGCTGCTCAGGAAATGAGTATCGTGAAGGACATGGATATGATTTACGACCTGAAGATGCTTCGTCCGAATGAGAAATCACGCCTGAGATCACTTTATGAAAGATTCCTCGGACGCATGGACGAAGGACAGCGTGCCGCATGGGACAAGTTCTATGCTCCGATTATCGATGATTTCTACAAACAGAATCTGACAGGAAAAGAACTGGCCAACTGGAAGTTCCAGCGTTATATGCGCGACTACATGAAAACCGTGAAGTCTCTTGATGATAACGTAGGACGTGTGCTCGACTATCTGAAGGAAAAAGGGTTGCTGGACAATACACTGGTAGTTTATACTTCCGATCAGGGTTTCTACATGGGCGAACACGGCTGGTTCGACAAGCGTTTCATGTATGAAGAATCTATGCGCACACCACTTATCATGCGTCTGCCGAAAGGTTTCGACCGCAGGGGAGATATCACCGAAATGGTACAGAACATCGACTATGCACCTACTTTCCTTGAACTGGCAGGAGCGGAAATTCCCGCAGATATCCACGGAGTATCACTGCTGCCTCTGTTAAAGGGTGAGCATCCGAAGGACTGGAGAAAGTCTCTGTATTACCACTTCTATGAATATCCTGCCGAACACATGGTGAAACGTCACTATGGTGTACGTACGGAACGCTATAAACTGATTCATTTCTATAATGATATCAACTGGTGGGAACTGTATGATATGCAGGCAGACCCGTCGGAAATGCACAACCTCTACGGTGAGGCTGAGTATGAACCGGTAGTAAAGGAACTGAAAGACGAATTGCTGAAACTACAGGAACAATATAATGATCCCGTCCGCTTTTCTCCGGAAAGGGACAAGGAATAACCCCCGAATAATACAATGACAAGAACGATTTTAATATTACTGATAGGCTTTCTATCTTCGATAGTAGCCGGATGTAGCGATACTAACTTGACACATGACATACCCTTGGTTCCACGCCCGGCGCAAATAGTGCCGGGCAGCGGGAACTACCTTTTCTCCGGTAAAACGGTATTTGCCGTAGAGAACGAGGAGCAGGCGGAAGTGGCACGCAGCTTTATAGCTTTGTTTACCCGTGCGGCAGGCTTTACTCCGAAGTTGACGGTAGGCGATGCGGAAAAGGGAAATGTTCGTTTCCAGACGGATGCAACCTTGAAAAGTGAGGCATATACGCTGCAAGTGTCTCCGAAAGAAATCATTATCGAAGCATCGGATGCAAAAGGATTCTTTTATGCTTTGCAGACCATTCGCCAGTTACTTCCGGCATCCATCGAAAAAGAGGAAGTGTCGGATAAAAAAGTAAAATGGAGTATTCCGGCAGTGAGTATTCAGGACGAACCGCGTTTTGGTTACCGTGCGTTATTGCTGGATGCGTCACGCTTCTTTATTCCCAAAGAGAATGTATTGCGCATTATCGATTGTATGGCAATGCTCAAAATAAACACGCTTCACTTTCATCTGACAGATGATAACGGCTGGCGTGTGGAAATCAAGAAATATCCCCGTTTAACGGAAGTAGGTGCATGGAGAGTGGCTCGTACGGACCTGCCTTTTCCTGCCCGGCGGAATCCGGAACCCGGAGAACCCACTCCGGTAGGAGGTTTCTATACTCAGGAAGAAATAAAGGAAATGGTGGCTTATGCGGCTGAACGTCAGATTGAAGTGGTACCGGAAATCGATATGCCGGCACACAGTAATTCGGCATTGGCAGCTTATCCTCATTTAGCTTGTCCGGTAGTGAAGGAATATATCGGAGTGCTCCCCGGTTTGGGAGGACGAAATTCCGAGATCATCTATTGTGCCGGAAATGACAGTGTCTATGCCTTTCTTCAGGATGTGATGGATGAGATTCTGGAATTGTTCCCTTCCCGATATATCCATATCGGTGGCGATGAAGCCCGTAAAACTTATTGGGAGAAATGCCCGCTGTGTCAGGCACGGATGAAAAAGGAGAAGATTGCCAATGAAGAGGATTTGCAAGGTTATTTCATGAATCGGATGAGCGAATATGTACGTAGCAAAGGGCGCGAGGTGATAGGCTGGGATGAGCTGACGAACAGTAGCTTTTTGCCGGACGATGCCATTATTCTGGGTTGGCAGGGATACGGACAGGCTGCACTGAAGGCTGCCGAGAAGGGACATCGCTTCATCATGACTCCCGCACGCATCATGTACCTGATTCGTTATCAAGGACCGCAGTGGTTTGAGCCGCTGACGTATTTCGGCAATAATACGCTGAAAGATGTGTATGACTATGAGCCGGTTCAGAAAGACTGGAAACCGGAATATGCGGATTTGCTGATGGGCGTACAGGCTTGTATGTGGACAGAGTTCTGTAATAAGCCGGAGGATGTGGATTATCTGGTATTCCCACGCCTGGCGGCATTGGCGGAAGTGGCATGGACACAACCGGAAAAGAAAGACTGGACTTCGTTCCTGGAAGGCATGGATTCGTTTAATGAACATCTCGCAGCCAAAGGGATAGTGTATGCCCGTTCGATGTACAATATACAGCATACCGTGAGACCGGAAGACGGAGCACTGAAAGTAAAACTGGAATGTGTCCGTCCGGATGTGGAAATCCGTTATACAATGGATGGAAGCGAGCCGACCGCCGCTTCACCGCTCTATGAACAACCATTGTTGGTAAAAGAAGCTCAAACAGTCAATGCCGCAACGTTTGCCGATGGACAGCAGATGGGGAAAACACTGACGCTTCCGGTACACTGGAACAAGGCTACGGCAAAACCGTTGCTGGGTAATAAAGTGAATGAAGCCGTCCTGAACAACGGAGTCAGAGGAAGTCTGAAGCAAACGGACTTTGAATGGTGCAGTTGGGGAAGTAGCGACCGTATTTCCTTCACCGTCGATCTGTTGCAAAAGGAGAAAATGAATACGCTGACAATCGGTTGTATCACTAACTATGGAATGGGAGTGCACAAACCGAAATCAATCCGGGTAGCCGTGTCGGACGATAATGCGACTTATCGGGATATCAACGAATTGGAATATACTCCCGAGGAGATATTCCGTGAAGGAACTTTCATCGAAGACCTGTCGATAGATATGAGAGGAACCGTTGCCCGTTATGTGCGGGTTACAACGGAAGGAGCGGGAGAATGTCCGGCAAATCATGTACGTCCCGGACAAGAATCAAGAGTATGTTTCGATGAACTGATCATTGAATAACCAGTCACCAAAAAACAATATAATAATGATGAAATTAAAGAAACGAACGTTTTTAATCTTGATGGCAGCACTGACTGCTACCTTCGCTTCGGCTCAGAAACAGCCTTTGCCGGAGTGGCAGAGCCAGTATGCGGTAGGACTGAATAAACTCGCTCCTCATACCTATGTATGGCCTTACGCCGACGCTTCCGATATTGGAAAGCCGGGAGGATATGAACAGTCTCCTTATTATATGAGTCTGAACGGGAAGTGGAAATTTAACTGGGTGAAGAACCCGGACAACCGTCCGAAGGACTTTTACCAGCCCTCTTATTATACCGGAGGGTGGGCGGATATTAATGTTCCCGGCAACTGGGAACGGCAAGGCTACGGAACAGCTATCTATGTCAACGAAACTTATGAGTTTGACGACAAGATGTTCAACTTCAAGAAGAATCCGCCATTGGTTCCATTTGCTGAGAATGAAGTAGGTTCTTATCGTCGCACGTTTAAGGTGCCTGCCGACTGGAAAGGACGTCGGGTAGTGCTCTGCTGCGAAGGAGTGATCTCTTTCTATTATGTATGGGTGAACGGAAAGTTGCTTGGCTATAATCAGGGATCGAAGACGGCTGCCGAATGGGACATTACCGATGTACTGAGTGAAGGAGAGAATGTGGTAGCTCTGGAAGTATATCGCTGGAGTTCGGGTGCTTATCTGGAATGTCAGGATATGTGGCGTCTGAGTGGCATCGAACGGGATGTTTATCTGTATAGCACTCCCAAACAGTATATTGCTGACTATAAAGTAAGTGCTTCCCTTGATAAAGAGAAATACAAAGAAGGTATCTTCAATCTGGAAGTGACGGTGGAAGGCCCTTCTGCTACTGCCAGCTCTATCGCTTATACACTGAAGGATGCTTCCGGAAAGGCAGTATTGCAGGATGCCATTAACATCAAGTCCCGTGGACTGAGTAACTTTATCGCTTTCGATGAGAAGAAGATTGCAGAAGTAAAAGCATGGAATGCGGAGCATCCTAACCTTTATACCTTGGTACTCGAATTAAAAGATGCGCAAGGAAAAGTAACCGAACTGACCGGTTGTGAAGTCGGTTTCCGTACTTCGGAAATCAAGGACGGACGTTTCTGTATTAACGGTGTTCCGGTGCTGGTGAAAGGGACGAACCGTCACGAACATTCGCAACTGGGACGTACCGTAAGCAAAGAACTGATGGAACAGGATATCCGCCTGATGAAACAGCATAATATCAACATGGTGCGTAACTCACATTATCCGACTCATCCGTACTGGTATCAGCTTTGCGACCGCTACGGGCTGTATATGATTGATGAGGCGAATATCGAATCGCATGGCATGGGATACGGGCCTGCCTCCCTTGCCAAAGACAGTACTTGGCTGACCGCTCACATGGACCGTACACACCGTATGTACGAACGTTCCAAGAATCATCCGGCTATCGTGATCTGGTCACTGGGCAATGAAGCCGGCAACGGTATCAACTTCGAACGTACTTACGACTGGCTGAAATCGGTAGAGAAAGGCCGTCCCGTGCAATATGAACGTGCTGAACTGAATTACAACACGGACATCTATTGCCGTATGTACCGCAGTGTGGACGAAATTAAGGCATACGTGGGTAAGAAGGATATTTACCGTCCTTTCATACTCTGCGAATATCTGCACGCAATGGGCAATAGTTGCGGTGGAATGAAAGAATACTGGGATGTCTTTGAAAATGAACCGATGGCACAAGGTGGCTGCATTTGGGACTGGGTGGATCAGAACTTCCGTGAAATAGACAAAAACGGAAAATGGTACTGGACTTGTGGAGGCGATTACGGACCGGAAGGAATCCCCAGCTTCGGTAATTTCTGTGGCAACGGTCTGGTGAATGCTGTTCGTGAACCGCATCCTCATCTACTCGAAGTGAAGAAAATATATCAGAACATCAAAGCGACTTTGTCAGACCGGAAGAATCTGAAAGTCTGCATAAAGAACTGGTATGACTTTTCTAATCTGAATGAATATATCCTGCGTTGGAATGTGAAAGGGGAGGATGGAACCGTACTTGCCGAAGGCACGAAGGAAGTAGACTGCGAGCCGCACGCTACGGTAGATGTCACTTTGGGTGCCGTCAAACTTCCGAATACCGTTCGGGAAGCCTATCTGAACCTAAGCTGGAGCCGTAAAGAGGCCACTCCGCTAGTGGATACCGACTGGGAAGTGGCATACGACCAGTTTGTACTTGCCGGTAATAAGAATACGACGGCTTATCGTCCGCAGAAGGCGGGAGAAACAGCTTTTGTTGTGGACAAGAATACCGGGGCACTTTCTTCCCTGACTTTGGATGGAAAGGAATTGCTGGCTGCACCAATCACTTTGAGCCTGTTCCGTCCGGCTACGGATAATGATAACCGGGATAGGAACGGAGCCCGTCTGTGGCGCAAGGCCGGTTTGAACAATCTGACACAGAAAGTGGTATCACTGAAAGAAGAAAAGACATCGGCAACGGTCCGTGCTGAGATTCTTAATGGGAAAGGACAGAAAGTAGGAATGGCGGATTTTGTTTATGCACTCGACAAGAACGGGGCATTGAAGGTTCGTACCACCTTCCAGCCGGATACGGCGATTGTGAAGTCGATGGCTCGTCTGGGGCTGACCTTCCGCATGGCAGATGCTTATAATCAAGTATCTTATCTGGGACGTGGCGATCATGAAACGTATATCGACCGCAACCAGTCCGGTAGGATAGGACTGTATGATACGACGGTAGAACGGATGTTCCACTATTACGCTACCCCACAATCTACAGCTAACCGGACAGATGTACGCTGGGCGAAACTGACGGATCAGGCAGGCGAAGGTGTCTTTATGGAATCGAATCGTCCTTTCCAGTTTAGTATCATTCCTTTCTCGGATGTATTATTAGAGAAGGCGCACCACATTAATGAACTGGAGCGTGATGGAATGATAACCATACATCTGGATGCCGAACAGGCAGGAGTAGGTACGGCTACCTGCGGACCGGGTGTATTGCCGCAATATCTGGTACCGGTGAAAAAGCAGAGTTTTGAATTTACGCTTTATCCGGTAAAATAGCCTGAAACTGATTGCATTTGGATAGAAATATTGCATTGAGATAGAATATAGGGGAGCGAATGGCATGGATTTAGCGAAGTTTAATGAAAAGCGCTTCGGGAAAGCCATGAAATTTGCTCCTTTATATTTATCTTTGTCTCATTAGCATTAAATCAATATTTATTATGATGAACAAACTACTTACTTCTCTCTTTTTATCTTCTGTGATAACGTTGGGCGGATGTGGACTGACGAAAGAAAACTACTATGTGAAGCATGTTGAATTTCCACAGGATGCAACCCTCGAACAAAAAAACGATATGGCAGCAAGGCTGGTTCCTACCCCCCAGCAGGCTGCGTGGCAACAAATGGAGCTAACTGCTTTTCTGCATTTCGGTATCAACACATTCACCGGACGCGAATGGGGCGATGGTCAGGAAGATCCTGCTATCTTTAACCCTACAGAGCTGGATGCAGAACAATGGGTGCGCACCTTAAAAGACGCCGGATTCAAGATGGTACTTCTCACGGCAAAGCATCATGACGGTTTTTGTCTGTGGCCTACAGCTACCACGAAACATTCGGTAGCCTCTTCCCCTTGGAAAAACGGTCAGGGCGACGTAGTGAAAGAACTGCGTAACGCTTGCGATAAATATGATATGAAATTCGGAGTCTACCTCTCTCCGTGGGACCGGAATGCGGAATGCTACGGAGATTCTCCTAAATACAACGAATTCTTTATTCGGCAATTAACGGAATTACTTACTAATTACGGCGAAGTGCACGAAGTGTGGTTCGACGGCGCAAACGGAGAAGGACCGAACGGAAAGAAACAAATCTATGACTGGGATGCGTTCTACAAGACTATCCAACAGTTGCAGCCGAAAGCGGTGATGGCAATTATGGGCGATGATGTCCGTTGGGTAGGTAATGAAAAAGGATTGGGACGCGAAACGGAATGGAGTGCAACGGTGCTGACTCCGGGCATTTATGCTCGTTCCGAAGAAAACAACAAACGACTGGGCGTCTTTAGCAAAGCCGAAGATTTAGGAAGCCGTGCGATGCTGGAAAAGGCAACGGAGTTATTCTGGTATCCTTCGGAAGTAGACGTGTCTATCCGTCCGGGATGGTTTTATCATGCGGAAGAAGACAGCAAAGTGAAATCCTTAAAACATCTGGCTGATATCTATTTCCAATCGGTAGGCTATAACTCGGTGCTCTTGCTGAATATTCCTCCCGACCGCAGAGGATTGATTAATGAAGCGGATGTGCAGCGGTTGAACGAATTTGCTGCTTATCGGGAGAAGATATTTACGAACAACCGGGTAGAGAAAGGAAGAAAAGACTGGGAGGCTGTTTCCGGCAGTGAAACTGTTTATTCCTTGAAACCGGAGTCGGAAATCAACGTTGTGATGTTGCAGGAAGATATCACGAAAGGGCAACGGGTGGAGTCTTTTACCGTAGAGGCATTGACGGAACAAGGCTGGCAGGAAGTGGCGAAAGGAACGACTGTAGGCTATAAGCGTATGGTTCGTTTTCCGGCAGTAAAGGCTACCCAGCTTCGGGTGAAGATCAACGAATGTCGTCTGACGGCTCACATCAGTCAGGTGGCAGCCTACTATGCAGACCCTTTGGAAGAAGAGAACCGGACGGAAAACTGGAACAATCTGCCTCGTGCTTCATGGAAACAGGTGGCTGCTTCTCCGTTGACCATTGATTTGGGCAAAGAAGTCGAACTCTCCGCATTTACTTATGCACCTCTGAAAGCGGAAGCGAAACCGACGATGGCTTTCCGTTACAAATTCTACGTGAGCGCAGATGGCAAGAACTGGAAGGAAGTGCCTGCCAACGGTGAGTTCAGCAATATCATGCATAATCCGTTGCCGCAGACTGTCACTTTCGATCAGAAGGAAAAGGCACGCTTTATCAAGCTGGAAGCTACCACCCCTACGGCTACAACGGCGCAAGTAGAAATGAATGAAATCGGAGTGACCGTTGCTCCTTGAAGAAACATTGAATTTTAACTTAATAAGTACATCACTTTGAGAATAGATACTTATTCATTCTAACCTAATAATTATCAAAAGACAAAATGAGAAAAGAATTTTATGGTATATTACCTTTAGCGTTAACTTCCTGTCTGGCTTCTCAGGCCACTGCTCAGGAGAAACAAACCCAGCGTCCGAATGTTGTTTTTATCTATGCGGATGATATCGGTTACGGCGATTTGAGTTGTAACGGAGCCAAGACTATCCATACTCCTAATGTGGAACGTCTTGCCAAAATGGGAGTACGTTTTACCAATGCGCACAGTGCAGCTGCTACCAGTACGCCTTCCCGCTATGCGATGCTGACCGGCGAATATGCATGGCGCAAAGCCGGAACAGGTATTGCTGCCGGAGACGCTGCGGCTATTATCCGTCCGGAACGCTATACGATGGCGAACCTGTTCAAGGATGCCGGATACAACACCGGAGTCGTAGGCAAATGGCATCTGGGACTGGGCGACAAGGGCGGAGAACAAGACTGGAACAAGCCTTTGCAGCCGGGAACGAATGATATCGGCTTCGAATATTCCTTTATCATGGCAGCTACGGGCGACCGCGTGCCTTGTGTATTTGTAGAGAATGATCAGGTGATCAACCTTGATCCGAATGATCCGATTCAGGTAAGTTACAAAGCGAACTTCCCGGGAGAACCCACCGGAAAGGATAATCCGGAGTTGCTGAAGATGCATCCTTCTCACGGACATGATCAGAGTATCGTGAACGGTATTTCCCGTATCGGATATATGAAGGGCGGAAAGTCGGCTCTCTGGCAGGATGAGAAGATTGCGGAGACGCTGACAGGAAAAGCTGTTTCCTTTATTGAAGGACACAAGTCTGCTCCTTTCTTCCTGTATTTTGCCACGCAGGATGCGCACGTTCCCCGTGTTCCGTCTCCACAGTTCGCAGGAAAGAGCGGCATGGGACCTCGCGGCGATTGTCTGCTCGAATTTGACTGGTCGGTAGGCGAGATTCTGAATGCACTCGAACGACTGGGATTGGACAAGAATACACTGGTGATTCTTTCCAGTGATAACGGTCCGGTAGTGGACGACGGATATAAGGATCAGGCAGTGGAATTGCTGGGCGATCATACTCCGGGCGGCATTTATCGCGGAGGAAAGTACAGTTCGTTCGAAGCGGGTACACGTATTCCTTGTATCTGGAGCTGGCAGGGTGTGATCCGTCCGGGAACAGTTTCGGATGCATTGCTCTGTCAGATAGACTGGTTTGCTACTTTTGCCGAAATGCTGAATGTCCGCTTGCCGGAAGGTGCGGCACCGGATAGTGAACCGATGCTGAAAGCGTGGACAGGCAAGCAAAAGAAGGGACGCGAATGGCTGGTACTTCAGAATGCACAGAATAACCTGTCGGTGACAGACGGAAGATGGAAATATCTCCGTCCGGGAAATGGACCGGCATATCTGAAAGCAGTGAATATCGAGTTGGGAAACAGTAAGGAACCGCAGCTTTACGATCTGAAGAAAGATCCGAAAGAAAAGAATAATGTGGCGGGTCAGAATCCGGAACTGGTAAAGAAGATGGCAGCACAGTTGGAGAAAATTGTAGATGGACGCTACGGTCTGCCACTATAAAAGAAATGCTTAGAGAGTAGCAGTGGGACTGGCGGTCTTGATTTCTAGTAAATCGGACGCCAGTCTTTTTTTTAAACCAAACGTAGGTTTTCACTGTTATCATTCTATATAAATGATATATAAAGAAAGAACTTATGTTAGTAGTCGATTTAGGAAAATGGATGAACAAAATCCTGATAGATTGGGGGATAGATGCGAAGGTTGCCGATCGTTTTGATGAAACAATTATTGCTATACTGATGATAGCCATTGCTGTAGGGGTGGACTATCTTTGTCAGGCAATTCTAGTGGGAGGAATGAGGCAGTATACCCGCAGGAAACCGCATCTTTGGAATACATTGCTGATGAAACGTAAAGTGTTTCATAATCTGATTCATACGATTCCCGCCATCCTTGTCTATGCCCTGTTGCCGATGGCTTTCATGCGTGGCAAGGAACTGCTGGTTATTTCGCAGAAGGCTTGTGCCATTTATATCATCTTTTCTTTGCTGCTGGCTATCAATGGGATTCTGCTGATGATCATGGATATTTACGATGGAAAGGAGACAATGAAGAACCGACCGATGAAAGGATTCATTCAAGTACTTCAGGTACTTTTGTTTTTTATCGGGGGGATTGTGATTATCTCTATCCTTGTAAATAAATCGCCTGCTAGTCTGTTTGCGGGACTGGGTGCTTCGGCAGCCATCCTGATGCTGGTATTCAAGGATTCCATTTTGGGATTTGTGGCAGGTATTCAGCTTTCTGCCAATGATATGGTGCGTCCGGGAGACTGGATCACGCTTCCTTCCGGTGCCGCGAATGGTACGGTGCAGGAGATTACGCTTAACACGGTCAAGATTCAGAACTTTGATAATACGATTTCTACGGTTCCGCCTTATACGCTGGTCAGCAGTCCTTTTCAGAACTGGCGTGGCATGAAGGATTCCGGTGGGCGGCGGGTGATGAAGAATATTACACTGGACCTGACGACACTCCAGTTTTGTACGCCGGAGATGCTCGACCGTTATCGGAAAGAGATTCCACTCATGGCGGATTATCAGCCGGAGGAAGGAGTGGTGCCCACCAATTCACAGGTTTACCGGGTGTATATCGAGCGGTATCTTTGCAGTCTGCCGGTGGTGAATCAGGATTTGGATTTGATTATCAGTCAGAAAGAGGCTACCATGTACGGAGTACCTATTCAGGTTTATTTCTTTTCCCGCAATAAGGTGTGGAAAGAGTACGAGCGGATTCAGTCGGATATCTTCGACCATTTGCTGGCGATGGTGCCGAAGTTCGACTTGAAGGTATATCAGTATTCTGACTAACTCCCTAGGGGACATCTTTGCCAACGGCTTGGCACAACTGTGCCACGCCTGTGGCACGGCCGTGCCAAGCTGTTGGCATAGTTGTGCCAAAGCGTTGGCACAAGTCTTTCGCAGGGATGTTACGGATGATGCTCCGGTATGTCCCGTCAGTTAGCAAGGAAGGTCGTTAAAAGTCCGGACCGTTTCTAGCTTCTTTCATCAGTCGTTCGAAGCGTTTTACGATATCGGGATGTTGCGCAGCCACATCGTGTTCTTCTCTGATGTCCGTTTCCAGATTATAAAGCTGCATTTGCGTATTGCCTTTCCGGATGTCCGTGATGATTCCTTTCCATTTTCCCATGCGGATTGCTTTGTTGCCAATCCTTGGGTCAGGATATTCCCAATATAAATAAGTATGTTCTTTTTGTTTCCCTTTTTTGCCGAGCAATGTGGGCAGAAAGCTGATTCCGTCCGTTGGCGGACAAGTGATGCCTGCCAGTTCTGCCAGCGTAGGCATAACGTCCTGAAAAACGCAGATGTGGTCACTTTGCGTACCGGGTTTTATTTTGCCGGGCCATGTGATAATGGCGGGGACACGGATACCTCCTTCATGCAAGAAACATTTGCCCCATCCGTATGCTGAATTGAAAAGTCCCCCGCTGTTGAACCAGGGAGAATCGCTGCCTCCGTTGAACGTAGGACCATTATCTGAAGTAAACACAATCAAGGTATTTTCGTACAGATGTTCCGCTTTCAGTTTTTCGATCAGTTGGCCGATCTGCTCGTCGAAATAACTGATCATAGCCGCATAGGTAGCATGCGGATACCGGCAGGGCAGATATCCCGCTTGTCCGGTGTAAGGCTTTTCGTCCCCGAATTTCTCTACATAATGCTGTACCCAGCGTTCGGGTGCCTGAAGCGAGACGTGCGGCAGGGGAGTGGTCCACATCAGGAAAAACGGTTTGCGTTTATTGGCATCGACAAATCCCATCAGTTCATCAAAGATCAGATCGTTGGCATATTCCTTTTGCGTATATTTAGCGTAGCTGGCGGGATCGTTCGGATCGGCACCTTTATCCAGAGGGCTTCGGTGAGGGTCTGTCACTTTGTTGGACAGGTAGACACGTTCTTCGTCATTATACAGAAAAGGAGGATAGTATGTGTGCGACTGGCGCTGGCAATTGTATCCGTAGAATCGGTCGAATCCCTGTTTGTTGGGAGTTCCTTCGGAACCCGGATACCCCAGTCCCCACTTGCCGAAACATCCGGTGGTATATCCCGCTTGTTGCATCATTCGCCCGATAGTCATCGTGTTCGCCTGTAGGGGGAATTGCCCTTCCAGCTCTTTATGAACGTACACCGAGTCGTAGTTGTTTACTGCTCCGCGTTCGGCTAACTCATTGTTGAAGCGGATTTGCGCATGACCGGAGTGCATACCTGTCATCAGTACGCAGCGTGCCGGAGCTGATACGGGGGAACCGGAATAATGTTGTGTCAGTTTGATGCCTTCGCTGCATAAACGGTCGATATGGGGTGTTTCTATTTTGTCTTGTCCGAAGCAACCGATATCTCCATATCCCAGATCGTCCATTAAAATATAGATAACGTTGGGAGATGCGGGTTGGGTTTGTCCGTGCAGGTAACCGCTGCACAGGGCGGGTATTGCGATCAATAAATTTCTTTTGTTCATGATGTTCTTTTTTTTAATCCCATTTATAATCTTTCGTTACTTCTTCTTTCAGAGCCGGTCCGAATTCGAATCCAGCTTCTTCGAACCATGCTTTGCGGTGAAGGATGTTCCGGTAGAACCGGTCGAAGTCAAGCGCTTCCCCCTCGTGCCACATCTGTTCGGACAGAGCGAGGATGCGTGGGAAAAGGCGTCGGTCTATCATTCGTTCCGTGACTCCGTCGTCGGTCCATAATGCGCAGCTCATACCAAGTATCAGAGGATTTTTCTCGCTGATGGCTTTGTCGGAAGGGTTGTTCAGATAGATATCTTTCAAGTCGAACGTACGTGCTTCCGTATATCCTTTCCACGGGGTGACGGGGAAGTTCAGATACGTATAGTAGTTGGAACTGCAAATGACCGGATAATGGTGTTTGACGGCGTTTCTGAGTGCGAGGTCTTTGTGTCCCCGATAGTTCCACCACTGGATAACGGTATTGTCCGGCAACGGGTAGCCGTCATGATAGACTACGTCGCCCCAGAAGATGGCTTTCCGTCCTTTCGACTTCAGATAGTTTGCCATTTGCGCAGAGAACCATAGCTGGAGGTCGTGACTGTCTTTGAGTCCTTCTGTGGTAATCCTTTTCCGGCAATCCGGGCATTGATCCCAGTTGCCTTTCGGGGCTTCGTCTCCGCCCAGATGTATGTAGGGAGAAGGAAAGAGGGCGCATACTTCATCCAGTACGTTTTTCAGGAAACGGAGAGTTCCGTCTTTTCCTGCACAAAATATGTTCTGGGTAAATCCGCTTTGCGGTATCTCTACCGGCAATCCGAAACAACCGAGCTCCGGATAGGCAGAGAGAGCAGCTTCGGCATGGCCCGGCATATCTATTTCGGGGACGATGGTGATATTCCGTTGACGGGCATATTCGATGATATCCCGTATTTCTTCCTGTGTATAGAATCCCTGCTGTTCTTCTCCTTTGCCTACCGAACCGCCAGTCCGGGTGAGGTGCGGATATTGCTTGATTTCGATGCGCCATCCCAGTCCTTCTGTCAGATGCCAGTGGAAGTAGTTCATTTTGAGCAGTGAAGCCATGTCGATATACTTTCTGATGGTGGCAGCCTTTTGGAACTGACGTCCGGAGTCCAGTAAGAAGCAGCGCCACTGTGTGCGGGGATAGTCCGTCACGCTTGCGCAGGCAAAGGTGATAGATCCTGCTGAACCGGCTACCCATTGGCGTAGCGTTTGTACGGCATAGGTGAATCCTCCTTTGTCGGAGGCGCTGATTACCATCTGTTGCGGATGAATCCTGATCCGGTAACCTTCGGGGGGCAGGGATGAGTCGGTTATCCAGCAGATATCGGCTTTGGATTCTTTTTTTTGCCATTTGATGGGAGTGTGGGAGAGTACTTCTTCTCGAAAAAGGTTTAGATAAAAAGCGGTAGTGTCTTCGGCGTACATAGAAACCTTTTTCTCTAAAATCAGGTTGCCTGTCTGCATTTCTACTTGATTGGGGGTAGGAAATACGATTTGGGCGCGGACGGCGACTGTGTACGATAGAAGAAAGAGAGCTGTAAAAATTAGGTGCTTCATGGGGTACAGTGTGTTTATTTAGATTTTGTAAGAGTCGGCAAAAGGATTACCCGTATTAGTCTGATGTCTCAAAAATACGAATAAATTTCAAATACTCAATTATTCTTTTGAGTAAACTTACGAAATCAATACAGTTAAAAAGGGAAGAGGCAGTGTCAAATATCAAGGTCTTTCAGCCACGCTAATGACGAAATGCTTGTCCTGTCATTGGAATGACTGTCAAGAAGAGCCAATATTTGCCACAGCCTCTTCCGGTTAGTTCCGGATTATCCGGTTGGTGATGGATTACTGGTTAATTTCCTTCCTCCCATCCCGGATTCTGTTCGAGTTGGGGATTCAGTACCCGTTCGTTGCGTGGAATAGGATTGAGGTAATAGTAATCCGGCCATAGATGATTCTGTTTCGGATGGAATTCGAGATATCCTTCGGAGCCGCCGCCGTCGATAGTCACATTGGTTCCTGCCGTGAAGTCGGATGCACGTACGTATTGTCCGAGTTTCTTCTTCAGTGCATAGTGGCATTTCTTCCATCTTCTCAGGTCGTCGAAACGGAATCCTTCGGAGAACAGTTCGATGCGTCGTTCCCGTCGTATTTCCCATAATAGCGGACTCACTTCGTAGTCGTTGGGATAATCCGGATTTCCGAGATCACGTTTCGGGTCGAAGGCTGAGTTTATTTCCGAGACTTTCATGAGTTTTACATTGGCACGCGGGCGCAGTTTGTTGATTGTGGCGTCGGCAACTGTCTGGTCGAACTCGCCGAGTTCGCACATGGCTTCCGCGTAGTTCAGCATGACTTCTTCGATGCGGAAGATAGGCATATCTGTCTCTTCATTTCGTTGGCTGCCCATGCTCAGGTAGCAGCAATAGTATTTCCAGTTGTTATATCCGAAGGCAGACTTGTACCACGGCTGGTTCTCCAGATAGAAGTCAAAGTGAGGCGATGCACCCAGAATACCACCGTCATATCCTTGACGGAATGGCAATAACTTCTGTCGTTCCTTGCTGGTGCCGTACCCGATTCCCATGCGGACGGTGAGGCTGTCGATAAAACTGCGGTCTTTGGAGTTATCCGTAAATTTCCATTTATTGTCCCAGGCTGTGCTGGAAGCCGAACGGTCTACCCGGTAAGGAGGAGTGACGTGCAGCCACAAACGATGGTCACGGTTGCTGAACTCGTCGTATATATCCTTGTCACCCAGATAGGCGTCACTCGTCCAGCGTGGCTTTCCGTCCGTGCACAGGTAACTGTCCACTAAGTCGCGGGTCGGATTGTAAAAGGAGGTGGCGGTCGTTCCCCCGATGCTGACAGCGTGCACTACACCGACAGCATCCGAATATTCTCTGTACAGAATGACGCCGGTAACATCTTTCAGTTCCAGTGAACAGAACAGATCGTCGTAGCAGTCCGCCACGTTCGGATAAGTCTGCATCAGTTCGGCGGATACCCGTTTGCATTCCCGCAGATAAGTTTCGGCGTTGTTGAGTCCGTGATATTTACGCCAGGTACCTTCGAAAAGGCAGAAACGGGAGAGTAAAGCCTGTACACAAGCCTTGTTGATGGTGTTTCTGCCTTCTCCGTTCACGTTGATATTCTTTTCGGCAAATTGCAGGTCTTCCAGAATGTGACCGGCTATTTCATCTCTGGAGGCACGAGGGCCTTTGATCAGTTCTGTTTCGTCGTCGCTCAGCACATGATCAATCCAGGGTACGCCACCGTAAGCCGACAGGAGAGACAGGTAGCGGTAACTACGGAAAAAGTAACCGACGGAACGCCAGTTCGCCTTTTCTACATCCGTCATTTTCGAACCGTCAATGCGGTCGAGCATCAGGTTGACCCTTCGGATATAGCTGTAATAGTTCCAGGAAGTATTGTCTTTCTTGTCGGGGATGGTCACCAGTTTTCTGATCCAGTTGCTTTCGCTGGTTCCTCTTGTCTGGTTGTACGAGATGTCGTCCGTAGAATTTTCCGAGCCATAGCCCAATGAAGGCAGGGTTTCATACAATCCCCAGGCGTATGCCTTGAAATTGTCGTATGTTTCAAAAGCCGTTTCGGCAGTCGGGTCTCCCAAAGGATACCTTTCCAGGAAATCGTTATTGAGACAGCTTGCTAACAAAACTGTACATATAAAGATTAAATATTTTCTCATAATACATTGGTTATTAGAATGTAACATTGATACCGAAAGAGAATTTTCTCATGAACGGATATTCCCAGGCACCTTTTGACAGCATATCGGTTTCCAGTCCTTCCGGCAGGTGATCCCACGTGTAGAGGTTCTCTCCGCTGAAGAATACTTTCACATCGTCGAAGTAGAGACGCTGGGACCATACTTTGGGCAAGGTATAGGAAAGCGTGATGTTTTGCAGTTTCAGGTAAGAGGCGTTGGCGAGATACTTCGACTGTTTCCAGTGGTTGTAGCTTGTGTTTACCCCGTCGTTGGAATACACGCGCGGATAATAGGCATTGGTGTTAGTCGGAGTCCAGAAGTCGAGAGTTTCTTTGAACAGGCTTCCCCAGCCTCCGGTAGGCCATGCGATCTGGTCGGTGCGCCAATAATCCCGTTTGCCTACGCCTCGGAGGAAGATAGAGAGGTCGAGTCCTTTCCAGCTGATTCCTGCGGTGATGCCGTAGTGGAAACGCGGAGTCGAGTTACCGATGATACGCTGGTCGCCGGGATTGTCGGCGGTTCCTTCGCCGCTCCAGATGGTTTCGGTATCGTCATCGAAGTTCTTATACAGCACGTCTCCCGGAAAAACTTTTCCTGCTCCTTTCGGAATGGGGATTCCCGGTTTTAGTGTACCGTCTGCGTTGAAGTCGTCTTCCGTGTAGAAGCGGTCGGTGACATATCCCCAGATTTCTCCCATTTTCATGCCTTTGCGGTAAATCTTGTCGCCTAGCAGGTTGGTCTCATTATTGTATTTCGTGATTTCACTTTGTGAGTCGTACAGGTTGAATCCGATCCGGTAGCTCCAGTCCTTGTTGATGCGGTCTCTCCAGTTCAGTTCCAGTTCCCAGCCGTACGTCTTCAGGTCAGCGGCGTTCTGTTTGGCGGCGGTGGCTCCCACTACCCACGGTAGGTCCATACCGGGTGCCAGCATCCCTTTGGTGTCGCGGCGATACCAGTCGAAAGTACCGTTAAAGCGGTTGTCGAAGAATCCGAAATCGACTCCGAAGTCCAGTGTATATACCTTTTCCCACGAGAAACTGCTGCTGACCATTGCCGGTGCATTCAGTGTAGTCGTCTTTTGTCCGTCCACCAGCCATTCCGTCAAGTAAGGTGACATGGAAGGGATGTAGGGATAGTTTTCCGGAGTGTTGTCCGGCTTCAGTATGATCTGGTTGCCGATAGAGCCCCATGAGGCACGTAGTTTCAAGTTAGACAGGAAGCTTTTGGTATTCTTCATGAATGCTTCTTCCGAAATGCGCCATCCGGCGGAGAAGGAAGGGAAGAAACCGAAACGGCTGTCTTTCGGGAAACGGGATGTACCGTCGTAGCGTCCGTTGGCTTCGAACATGTATTTACCGTCGTAAGTGTAATTGACACGGTAGAACAAACCTCTGATAGCATATTCATCGAAACTGTCGGTGACGGATGCCGTTCCGGTAGAACCGGAGAGCGACGGCAGATTTTCCAGTAATACGTCCGTGCGCTGCGACCATTGCGATTCCTTATGACTCTCTTCCTGATTGTAACCACCCATAATAGAGATATCATGTTTACCTATTGAAAAGTCGTAATTGGCGAATGCGTTAATAGCGTTGTAATTGGTGAAACCTTGCGTCAGGGCATAACGTGAGTTCTCTACATTGTTCAGCAGCCCTGTAAAGTTGAATCCTATATACTTGTATTTGTTGACGTACATCCGGTTGTACTCGGTGATCCGGTTGTAGGTATATTCACCTGTTATTTTCAGTCCTTTCAGCGGAGAGATGATGACACGTCCCAAAGTACGCAGGTTGGTCTTCTTGATCACCCTCGGTTCTCCGTAGCGTACGAAAGTAGCGGACGTTTCGGCAGGATATTCGATGCCGTCTTGTTCGTACGGCAGGATGTTGTGGTAGGACGGCAGGTACATGGCACTTCCCCAGACACCGTTTCGTCCACCTTGCTCCACCTTGTTCTGGGTAGAGTTTGCATATCTGATATCCAGTTGGGTGGTCAGCCACTTGTTTACGTCGACACTCAGGAAGCTGGACATATTGATACGGTCAAATTTGTCTTTGTCCGTTACCAGAATGCCGTCCTCACCGGTATATCCCAGGCTTAGTCGGTAGCTGGTACGCTGGCTGCCTCCCGATACGGAGAAACTGTGGTTCTGCATGAATCCGAAGTTATCCATCATATCGGCAAACATATCATTCTCCCGCATAAGGAACAGGTTGCCCTGATCGTCGAAAATATATCCGTTCGGATAGTTGGAAGGATTTGCCTGATAGTCTCGTATGTAGCCTTCCCATTGGGTGATGTTTTTTCCGTCTACATAGGTATCGTTTGCCCATCCCATTTCCTTGTACGCCAGTACCGATTCCAGCGGACTTGCTTTCTGCGGAAGCTCCGATGCTTTCGAGAAAGAGAAGTTGTTGTTGTAATTGAATCTGGGAGCCATGTCCTTTTTACCTTGCTTCGTTGTAATCAGAATCACACCAAAAGCTGCGCGGGCACCGTAGATAGCTGCGGAAGCGGCATCTTTCAAAATAGAGACAGATTCAATATCCTGCGGGTCAATCATGTTGATATCCATCGGTACGTTGTTGACCAATACGAGAGGCTCACCACCGTTGATGGAGGTTGTTCCACGGATATTGTACGTCATGTCGTCTCCCGGAGTTCCCGTTGTCGATTCAATTTTTAGTCCTGGTACGACTCCTTGCAGGGCAGCCGAAACGTTGGCAATCGGGCGGTCGCCCAGCGACTCTTTGATATTGATAGAGGCTACAGCACCGGTCATATTCACTTTCTTCTGAGTGCCGAATCCGATGACTACCACTTCATCCATAGTCTGGGTATCTTCCTGTAGCTGTATGTTGAAAAGTGTCTTGTTTTTGACTGTTACTTCTTGTGTGACGTAACCGATATAAGTAATCCGCAACTTGCTGTTGGCAGGCACTTCCAGTGAGAAGTCCCCGTTCATGTCAGTAATGGTCGCCAGTTTGCTGCCGTCGACCAGAACATTTGCTCCAATCAGAGGTTCGCCCTGCGCATCTGTTATAGTACCCCGTATTTTTATGGACTGCTGGGTAGAAGTAGTGTTATTGGGGGCTGCTTCTGCCTTTGCCGGAACGGGAATGATAATAATATGCTTACCTTCTTGCCTGTAAGTGAATCCGGTCCCTTTGAGTACGGAGTTCAGAACGGAAGAGACTGCTTCCCTGACAAAATTGGCGCTGACCTTTTGTTTCACGTCCAGTTTCGTCTGATTGTAAGCGATACTAAATTCGGTCTGATCTTCAATGATTTCGAATACTTTTAATAGAGGTTGGTTTTTCATAGATACCGTTATTGGCTGATTTTGCCCGTAGGCTATGTTATAAAAACATAAAGCGAATAACAATATATAAAATTTATGAATTTTTACGGGATAACCTATGCCCGACAATTTATAAAATTTCATACTTTTGTGAGTTAATCATTAATACTAATTTAAGTGTACACAACTAATTTGAATGAAGTAATTTTTGATTGATTTGGGGAGTTGGTATCCGCGAAGTATCGACTCCCTTTTTTTTGTCTATCGGCCTCCTTTCTTATTTAAGGGTGAATAAATTAAAAGAATGTTCTCGTCTTCGACTTTATAGTCTATGTTTCCTATGGTTTTAGTCACGATATTCATGATTTCCTTGATAGGAGCCTTTTGTTTGAACTTGATGGTATATATGTCGGTGGTAGCCAGATGCGGAGGGACAATGATGTGAATATCATATATTCTTTCTATCGTTGTGAAAATATCGCTGAGGGTCATTGCCGCAAAGTTCAGTTCTCCTCTTGTCCAGCCTGAGTAGACAGAGGCGTCGATAATCTTTTTATTGAATCCTCCGGACGGGTTGTCATATTCCAGTTGTTCGTTAGGCGTGAGGGTGATGATATCCTCATTGTTTGCTTTCTGAACGACTACCGACCCCGATTCCAGAGTAGTGGTTGTCTTCTCGTCTTCCGCATAAGCGTGTACGTTGAATTTAGTTCCCAATACTTTCACTTTCAAATGGTTGGTCTTGACGATGAATGGATGTTGCTTGTCTTTCTTTACGTCAAAATTGGCTTCTCCTATCAGATATACCGAACGGATATCTCCTGTGAACTTTTGCGGATAGACCAGTAAAGTTCCTGAGTTGAGGTATGCTGTGGTGCCGTCGGGCAAGGTAACCTGTTTTTGTTCGCCTCTGGGCACATAGTACTCGACAAGTTCTGTATGCTCTTCATTCGATTGTATATATAGGTAGGATGCCACTATAGAGAGCAGTGGAATAAGTAATACAGCCGCCACCTGCAGCCATCTGCTTAAGGTATACCTTGCAGTTGCCTTCTGCTGTCGGGGGGCCATTTTCCTGCGGAAGTTCTGATAGGAACGTTCGGTACTTGCATCGGCTTTGAAATTCTGGTCTTCCCATAATTCCATCAATGCTTCATCTTTCTCCGCCTGTTCACTGGAGTCGACAAGCCATTTCCATAACTTCTCTTTAAGTTCCGGACTGAACTTATCGGAAGTAAAGTTTTTAATTATTTTATGAGCGTTCGACATATTAGCGCATTTTAGGTGTGGTTACATATATAAGATACGTAACTGATTAATTACGCACAGCCTCTATGCTACTTTTTTTTAGAAAAATAAAATAAAGGTTATGAATAATGCTTTTCGGATGTCGGTAAGTGCTTGTGAAAGGTGGTTCTCTACTGTTCGTTTGTTGATGCTTAGTTCGCGGGCTATTTCTTCGTTGTTCATTCCTGATTCCCGGCTCATCTTATATATTTTCTGTCGTTGCGGAGGCATTTTTTCTACAACCATTGTCACCAATAGTTCAAGTTCTTTGAGATGGATGGTGTCATCTGTTTCGTTGCTTTCCTGTGGCGGGCTATACTTTTCAGTTTCTTTCTGCTGATAGTTCCTGAACAGTAGTGCGCGTTCGATGTGCCGGTATACCGCATTTTTGGAAATGCGGAAAAGATAAGGTTTAAGGTTATTGATGGTATGGAGAGATGAGCGGTTGTTCCATAACGTAAGAAAGATGTCCTGCGATAAATCTTCGGCCTCTTCCTGCGATTGCAGTAGTCCGTTGATAAACCCTTTGATGCGGGGATAGTAGTATAGGAAGAAAGTTTTAAAGGCTTTCTCATCTCCTTCGCTAATAGCCTTCAGAAGTTGTTTTTCGTCAAAGGTTTCCATTGGGGGTATTTTTTTGTAAATGCTGTAAACCCTGCAAAAATAAGTAAATTTTGTATCGAACCCCGTTTATTAACATAAAAAACTCTTTTTTTCTTTCCGGCTATGTTTTGACGGAGTGGTTGGCAGTGGGTTTATAGACTCCTTGTATTTCGGCTAGTATAAAATGAGTTCAAAATCTGCGTAAATAGGAAGATGGTCACTGATTCCTCCCTGATATTTCATTCCTTTATAGGTACGGAAAGGTTCGTCGTCACCGTATTTCTTGTCTTCGGTTAATAGAAAGGGGAGGCGGGCAACATTTGCCTTGTCTTCACCGGTGAAGAATTTAGAGGAAGCATCGAGTAAATTACCGGATACAATCAAATGGTCGAGCAATCCCCATTCTCCATGATATTTATAGGAGCCAAAATTGCGGGATGTTGCTTTTCGGGCAAGCAGATGGTAGAGTTTTCGGGGATTGGGGAAGGTGACTGAGTGTTGAGGGGCAGTAGCTTCTAATATCTCTTTGATGGATTTATTGGTTGGGTAGTCATTGAAATCTCCCATGATAATCAGTTGCGGATGGAGGCGGATATTCAGCAGACTGTCGGTTTCTGCGCGTAGTATTCGGGCGGCGTGTAGTCGGTAAGGTTCTGATTCCTTGGCTCCACCGGACCGGGAGGGGAGATGGCAGACGATTACATCGAGTGTATCTCCGGTTAGTAATAGTCCGCTGACGTGCAGCAAATCTCTTGTAGGGCGATGCTGCTTGAGAGAGGGAATAGGGATAGACCGGAAAGATAATAATTTGAATAGGTCACGTTGATATAATAAGGCGACATCAATCCCTCTCAGATCGGGAGAATTTGTCATAACATACCGGTAACTCAGTTCCTTTAAAGGAGAACGTCGTGTGAGGTCACGTAGTACGCTGTCGTTTTCTACTTCACAAAGACCTACAAGGGTGGGTGGATTCCATTCACCGACGGCAGTGATGACACGGGCCATATCAGCTAGTTTTTTCTTGTATTTGGTGTAGTTCCAGTGACGGATAGCGTCGGGTAGAAATTCATTATCGTTCTTTAGTGTGTCGTGGTGAGTGTCAAAGAGGTTTTCAACATTCCAGCTCATGACACGAAAGGGGATTCGTTCTTCAGCGGAAGACTTCTTCTGGGAAACAGATTGTTTATTGCTGAACGATTCTTTTTCGGTAAGGGAAGTTTGCTTTGCAAAAGAAGTTTGCCCTATGATATAAGAGGGCACGAAAAAGAACATTATAATAAAGATGACGGTCATAGCAAATCTTTTTCTGCTATCACCATCATCTTTTCTATGATGTCTTACCTGACTGTTATTTCTTGGCAGGAACATGTGCCAGAATATCCAACAGGTGCTTCCAGAACTTCTCAACAGAAGGGATGTGCATTCGTTCGTCGGGAGAGTGTACTCCGGTGAGGGTAGGTCCGAAAGAAATCATGTCTAATGTCGGATACTTGTCGAGGAACAGACCGCATTCCAGTCCTGCGTGAATTGCTTTCACTTTCGCCTCTACTCCGAAAAGCCGTTTGTAAGATTCTGCTGCCACTTCGAGGATAGCCGAATGAGGATTCGGCTTCCATCCCGGATAACCTTCACCGAAGGTCACATCGGCGCCTGCCAGCTGGAAGACGGCACGAACCGTATTCGCCATGTCATTGCGTGCAGATAAGATAGAGCTGCGTTGGCTGGTTTCGATGCGGATAATATGGTTCGGTTTCATTTTGACAGAAGCAAGGTTGGTTGAAGTCTCTACCAGTCCGGGGATATCCTGACTCATGGCATATACACCGTGAGGAGCAGCATACAATGCTTTCAGCAAGCGGGTAGTAGTATCCTGGTCGATAGCCATCTTACGGGGAGTTTCCGATTCAAGAACCAGTTTCAGGTCCGGTTCGGTAACGGCCAGTTCGTTTTCTATTTCACTGGTGAAGATATTCAGTTCCGTGCGGACGTCATGTTTGGCATCTTCGGGAACTGCACAGATAGCGTATGCTTCGCGGGGGATGGCATTGCGCAGGTTACCTCCGTTGATTTCGCAGAGATACAGGTCCTGACGATTAGCCATTCGGGACAGGAATCGGTTCAGTATCTTGTTTGCATTGCCCCGTCCCAAGTGAATATCACCACCGGAGTGGCCGCCTTTCAGTCCTTTTACTTCTACTTTGAAGAAAAAGTATCCTGCGGGGACTTCTACCTCTTTATAACTAAACTCTGCAACGGAGTCGATACCTCCGGCGCATCCGATAAAGATTTCTCCTTCATCTTCGGAATCGAGATTCAGCAGAATATCACCGCTCATGAAACCTTCTTTCAGCTCGAAAGCTCCGGTCAGACCGGTTTCTTCATCTACGGTGAACAGGCATTCCAGCGGACCGTGTTCGATGCTGTCATCCGCCAGGATAGCCAGTTCGGTAGCTACACCGATACCGTTATCAGCTCCGAGGGTAGTTCCTTTGGCTTTCAGCCATTCTCCGTCTATTTCTGTTTCGATAGGGTCGGTAAGGAAGTCGTGCTGTACATCATTGTTCTTTTCGCACACCATGTCGATGTGCGATTGCAATACGACAGTCTGAAGGTTTTCTTTGCCCGGAGTGGCAGGCTTTTTGATCAGTACGTTTCCTGCTTCGTCTACATTGGTCTCCAGGTTATGTTTTGCTCCGAATGCCTTCAGGTAGGCAATTATTTTCTCTTCCTTCTTGGAAGGACGCGGCACTTGGCAGATTTCCTCAAAATACTTGAATACGCCAGCCGGCTTAAGGTCTTTTTTTTCCATGCTGTTTTCTTTTATAATAGGAATAGGAGGTTCGTTTCGGTTCCTCTTATTGCTAAATATGGTTAATTTGCTTGACTTATCTGAACTCATTTCTCATTAAAGCCTATCTTTGCACTCACAAAATTAATAGAAATGGTTGAGACTATACTGATAACTTTGTTAATAGTTGCTATTTCCCTGCTATTATTGGGGGTGAAAGTATTCTTTACGAAGGGGGGGAAGTTCCCTAATGGTCATGTGAGCGGTAATAAAGAGTTGCGTAAGAAAGGAATCGGTTGTGCGCAGTCGCAGGATCGTGAAGCACAAAAGAAATCACGTTTTTCTATTGATGAGTTGGAAAAAGCCTTGAACGATAGTATGAACTAATTAATTAAAAACAATATTTTAGAGTTATGAATAGAATAAACTACCTCATGAACGGTTTAGCTGCACTTGCGTTTATCGTTTTATTCTCACAATGTGCCGGCAAAGCTGATAATCAAGTTGCAACTACTCCGGCTTCGGCTAATGCAGAATTGTCTGGAATGAAAATAGCTTATGTTGAAATAGATACCTTGTTGGCTAAATACAATTTCTGTATTGACTTGAATGAGGCTATGGTAAAGAAGAGCGAAAATGTTCGCATGACGCTGAACCAGAAGATGACAGCTTTGAACAAAGAAAAACAGGAATTCCAAAAGAAATATGAAAGCAATGCTTTCCTGTCACCGGAAAGAGCTCAGCAGGAATACAATCGTTTGGCTAAAATGGAACAGGATTTGCAGGAATTGAGCAACAAACTTCAAAATGGTCTGATGGAAGACAATAATGCTAACAGTTTGCTTTTCCGTGATTCTATCAACGCTTTCCTGAAAGAATATAATAAGACTCGTGGATATAGCCTGATCTTCAGCAACACAGGTTTCGATAATCTGCTTTATGCTGATAGTGCATATAATATCACAAAAGAAATTGTAGATGGATTGAATGCCAGATATTCATCTGCTAAGAAATAAAAAACGTCTTTTTTAGGCCCTTGAGTTTCCTAAGGGCATTCATGATTTTAATAAATTGATGCCTGTTCAAGACTGAGAAGCTTTGAACAGGTTTTTTTATTTCTCTTCTTTTGCTTCTTCCTGTGGAATGCGGAAAGCGGTGTAAAGTTCAAGTACGGCAGCGATAGTCAGACAGGCAATCCATTCATTTCCACGGGTGGTAAACATGAAAGCTCCCGTCAGTATCAGCGCAAGTGCTCCGAATATCTGCTGGATACGCAGACGTTTTAAAATTTTGCTTTTTCCTTTAACCGGTGTGTTTACTTGTGCCAGAGCAATGAATCCGGCTCCGATGGTATAAATATAAGGAGCATAGTTCCATCCGGTGATATATACAGCAGCCCCTGTGAGAGCCATGATTGCGCCTACGGCGAAAAGTGCGGGTACTAATTGTTTCATTTATTATCTTCAAAAACGTAAATATCTTCGTTGGGCTTCTTCATCAGATACTTTTCACGTGCCACCTGTTCGATAGCATCCGGATTGCTGTTCAACTCGTTGAGACGTTTGGTGTTCTCTTCGTAGTCCGCCCGGTATTTTTCTATCTCTTCTTTCAGCTGGCTGATTTCGCGTTCGTATCCCAGACGGCGGAACAGGCTGTTCTCGTCCAGAAAACCAATGATAACAGCAAATGCAACGACGGTGATAAGATACTTACGTCGGCATATGAAACTCCAGATAGTGATCAGTTTATCCATAACTTCTCTTTTTTATATCCGCAAAGATAAAACTAATAACTTAAAAACTTACCGCTTTAGGTTCAAAACTTCTTTCTCTATCCTTTATTACTTATCACTTTTTTGTGTACATTTGCACTGAAAGCGAAAAATCAAAAAAAACAGAGAGAATCCCGGATATGGAGAACTATATTGTATCAGCTCGTAAGTACCGTCCGTCCACATTCGAATCGGTGGTGGGACAACGAGCGCTGACTACTACATTAAAGAATGCAATCGCTACCCAGAAATTGGCTCATGCTTATTTGTTTTGCGGACCGCGCGGGGTGGGAAAGACTACTTGTGCACGTATCTTCGCCAAAACCATCAACTGTATGACGCCTACTGCCGATGGTGAAGCCTGTAACGAATGCGAATCGTGTGTGGCTTTCAACGAACAGCGGTCGTATAATATCCATGAACTTGATGCCGCTTCCAACAATTCGGTGGATGATATCCGTCAATTGGTGGAACAGGTGCGCATCCCGCCACAGATCGGTAAATATAAGGTATATATTATCGATGAGGTGCACATGCTCTCGGCTTCCGCTTTCAACGCATTCCTGAAAACATTGGAAGAACCTCCCCGCCACGCTATCTTTATTCTGGCTACGACGGAGAAGCATAAGATTCTTCCGACTATCCTTTCCCGTTGCCAGATTTATGATTTTAACCGGATCAGTGTCGAAGATACGGTGAATCATTTGTCGTACGTTGCTGCAAAAGAAAATATTACGGCAGAACCCGAAGCGCTGAATGTCATTGCAATGAAAGCGGATGGAGGTATGCGTGACGCATTGTCTATCTTCGATCAGGTAGTGAGTTTTACGGGAGGGAATATTACTTATAAGAGTGTTATTGAGAACTTGAACGTTCTCGATTACGAATATTATTTCCGTCTGACGGATTGTTTTCTTGAAAACAGGGTGAGTGATGCGTTGTTGCTTTTCAATGATGTACTGAATAAAGGATTTGACGGTAGTCACTTCATCACCGGATTATCTTCGCATTGTCGGGATTTGCTGGTCAGTAAGGATGCCGCTACCTTGCCATTACTGGAAGTAGGGGCGAGCATACGTCAGCGTTATCAGGAACAGGCGCAGAAATGCCCGTTGCAGTTTCTTTACCGTGCGATGAAACTTTGCAATGATTGTGATTTGAATTACCGTGCCAGCAAGAACAAGCGCTTACTGGTGGAACTGACCTTGATACAGGTTGCCCAGCTTACCACCGAGGGGGATGACGTAAGTGGTGGGCGTGGCCCTAAGCAGACCATAAAACCCGTATTCACCCAACCTGCCGCAGCTCAGCAGCCGCAGGTCGCTTCTGTAACGTCTGCTCAACAGACTACTGTTCATACTGCTCCGTCTCCGGCTGCTGCTCCGTCTGCCGCTAATACTGCTGTGCGTCAACCGCAGGTATCTGTTGCTTCGGGGGCTGCTGCTCCGGCAAATACTGCTTCCGCTCCGTCACAGAGTGCTGGAATTTCTTCGATTTCCAAAGAGGAACGGAAGATTCCTGTGATGAAGATGTCTAGTCTGGGAGTATCTATCAAAAATCCGCAACGTGATCAGGCTGCTCAGAATACAGCCAAAAACAATGTTGCTCAGGTGCAAACACAGCCGGAGGAAGACTTTATCTTCAACGACAGAGATTTGAATTATTACTGGCAGGAATATGCGGGACAGTTACCCAAAGAACAGGTAGCCATTGCAAAGCGTATGCAAGTGATACGTCCGGTATTGTTGAATAATTCGACTACTTTTGAAGTAGTGGTCGATAATGAGATTGCTGCTAAAGATTTTACAGCTTTGATTCCGGAATTACAGACTTACCTTCGTGGAAGATTGAAGAACAGCAAAGTGGCGATGACAGTACGGGTCAGTGAACCTACGGAAACTGTTCGGGCGGTTGGTCGTGTTGAGAAGTTCCAGATGATGGCTCAGAAGAATCAGGCGCTCATGCAACTGAAAGATGAGTTCGGACTCGAATTATATTAATGTACTGACTTCTATAAGATTTCCATCCGGATTTTTAAAGTAAATGCTCCGGATGGATATGAAAGCGATACTAATGTAAACGTTGATTCATTCTGTCACCGTATCCGTCGCTATACCTTTCTTCCGGCATAATAATCCATAGAATAAGGTAAATAATGATTCCTGCAAAAGCAGTGAAGATAGTGGCTAGTGCATAGACTATTCTTACTAAAGTAGGGTCCCATCCAAAGTATTCGGCTAAACCTCCGCATACTCCGGCTATCATTCGTTCCTTTCTGGAACGAGTCAGTTTTTTGTTGTTTTCCATAAAGCGATTGTATTAATAAAAAATAAGTCCTGTAAATCTTTCGCTTTACAGGACTTGTCTTTTAGTATTTCTTGGGGGTGGAAGACCGGACTCGAACCGGCGACATTCAGAACCACAATCTGACGCTCTAACCAACTGAACTACATCCACCATGTCTGCGTTTCTCTAACGCGGTGCAAAGATAGATATTATCTTTAAATCTCCAAAAGATTCTGCTACTTTTTTTTATAAAAAAGATATTCTTTTATTCCCCGATTATGCTTGTTGAAGAGGGATCGCGCATCATTTGCGAAGATTCTCAGAGAGTTACGTGCATTTACGGAAATGGAGTCAGTGGGGAAATTAATCGGTAGTAATTGATGATTCTTTTTTCCTGATTGAACGGGACGGGCTGTCCATACCAAGCTATATTCGCAATGGTTGAGTCGGGTGGTACTATCTTTTACTAATTCCATTTTGACCATCAAGCCGCCATCCGTGCGACGGGCTGACATATTGGAAATATAATTTCCCAGTGAATATACTACCAGATGCTTCTCGTTTGTCAGACTGTCTTCGCGAACTTCGATAGGTTGCACAACATGCGGATGACAACCGATTATGTGATTTACTCCTTTTTGAAGCAGCCAATCGGTCAGAAACTTCTGTTCTTTGTCGGGGAGTGACTGGTATTCGATCCCCCAATGCATACAAGCAATAATCGCATCGGGATTCAGTGTTTTACTTGCTTCGATATCTTTGGATATAATGGTCGTATCAATATAATTGACGATGTTGGGCGGAGTGACAGGGATTCCGTTTGTTCCGTATGTATAGTTGAGTATGGCAATGCGGAAGCCTTTTTTTTCTAATAAAAGAGGGTATTTGTTTTCACGCTCTTCAGCGTTGAGGTACGTTCCGGCGTGTGGAATTTTTAAGGAGTCTATTAATTGTATGGTGCGTTCCAAGCCTTTTCTGCCACGGTCGAGACTATGGTTATTGGCGGTTATCAGTACATTGAAACCGGCATTATGAATAGCGGTCAGATATTCATCGGGAGCGCTGAAAGCGGGGTAGCCTTTATAGGGTTTTCCTCCGAGAGTAACTTCCAGATTAGCTATGGCAAAGTCAGCACTTTGGATTTCGTCTTTGACATATTCAAAATAGCTGGAATAATCGTAGCCTCCTGTCGCAGTACGTGCAGCGTTAATTTGTCCTTGATGCTGCATGAGGTCACCTGCAAAAAGAAGCGAAAGGGTGTCTGTTTGCAGACTGTCAGTTGTCAGTATCTGTGTGGTAGTATCATTTTCTTGCGCTTTGCTGATACAAGAGAATTGTGTAACCAGGAGAAGGGATACTAATAGTTCTTTCATACGTTCAAGAGGATTATAATGTCTTTTCGAGAATGATTGTTACTTAGGCAGGAAACGGACATAATAAGAGAGGGAGAATCGTAATTGTTTTCATAACTGTCAGATTAAGGGAAGGAAAAGGACAGTGAAATGCATTTCACTGTCCTTCAATGTTCTACTTATAAATAGCTTTTTTACCGGCTAAAAGTGTATTTTTCATCAGTGATACAATCGTCATCGGACCCACGCCGCCCGGTACGGGAGTGATGAATGAGCACTTCGGCGCTACCTCATCAAACTTCACATCGCCTGTCAGTTTGAAACCGGATTTTTTGCTGGCATCCGGAACACGGGTGGTACCTACGTCGATTACTACTGCACCTTCTTTTACCATTTCTTCTTTCACGAAGTTGGGTTGGCCCAAAGCAGCGATAATAATATCTGCTTCCTGACATTCTTTTACCAGGTCTTTGCTGCGGCTGTGGCATACAGTAACAGTTGCATCTCCCGGGTACGCTTTCTGCATCATCAGTGAAGCCATCGGTTTGCCTACAATATTGCTGCGGCCGAGTACAACACATTTCTTTCCCGACGTCTCTATCTCATAGCGTTTCAGCAGTTCAAGAATACCGTTCGGGGTGGCGGATACATAGCAGGGAAGTCCGATAGACATGCGTCCCACGTTGATAGGGTGGAATCCGTCTACATCTTTACGATAGTCGATCGTTTCGATAACTTTCTGTTCGGAGATATGTTTGGGTAACGGGAGCTGTACGATAAATCCGTCTACGTCGTCGTCATTATTCAGTTCGCGTACTTTGGCGAGTAGTTCTTCTTCGGTCACGTCACTTTCGTAACGGATGAGGGAGGATTTGAATCCACATACTTCGCAGGCTTTTACTTTGGCGGCTACATACGTTTCGCTGCCACCATCATGTCCTACAAGGATTGCTGCCAGATGCGGGCGTTTGCCGCCACGAGCAACAATTTCGGCTACTTCGGCTGCAATCTCTTGTTTCACTTGTTCGGAAATGGCTTTTCCGTCTATCAGAGTCATATTTTCAGAGTATTTATTGGTGATGGACAAAAGTAAAATAAATAACTGAACTCTCCAAAAGGAATGGACTTTTTGTGGAGAGGGGACAGCGGAACATATTGGAATACGAGTAGGAAAGAAGGTAAAAAGTACAAGGGAAAGCTCTGATTTTCAGGCAAGAAAAACAGAGCCTCTGTTTAGGTGAAACGGAGGCTCTGTTTGCATCAATCAGAGGCTCTGTTCGGGTGAAATGGAGCCTCTGTTTGGTCTTGTCAGATCATGTTCTTATTCGTCAGTAATTTGCCTTTATACTCTCCGGTCAATGTACGGAGGAAGGCGACAATCTTATCTACTTCCGGTTGTGGCAGGTCGATGCCTAACTGATATTTGGCCATGGCGCGAACCGCATCATCCATAGTAGCCATGCTGCCGTCGTGGAAATAAGGAGCGGTCAGTTCGATATTTCTCAATCCCGGTACTTTGAAGCGGTGGCGGTCACGCTCTGCTTTTGTCTGCTTGAATCGTCCGTTGTCTTCTTCAGTCATTTCTGCCTGACGGTCTGCGAAATAATCATGCTGTACACCGATCAGTTCATAAGATTGTCCGCCGAGGATTTCTCCTACATGACAAGTCGCACAGTCATATTTCTTGAAAAGGTCGTATCCGGCGATTTCGTCTGCGGTGATAGCGTCTTTCTGTCCTTTCAGATAACGGTCGAAACGTGAATTAGGAGTCAGCAATGTCTTTTCAAACTCCTGAATAGCATTTGTGATATTCTTTTCGCTCAATCCGTCGGGATATACTTCGTTGAATGCCACTACGAAATTCTTGTCTTCTGCTAGTTTGCTGATAATCTGATCGAATGACTCGCAAGCCATTTCTACCGGATTCAATGGAGGGCCGGCAGCTTGTTCTGCCAGAGTTCCGGCACGTCCGTCCCAGAATTGAACAAAGTTATAGGCAGCATTGTATACGGTCGGGGCATTGACGCCGCCAAACTGACCGCCTACTCCTTCAGAATACTGCTTGTTGTCAACGCCACCGGTGTCCAGGCCATGACAGCTGGCACATGAAACGGTGTTGTCTGCCGATAAGCGGGTGTCGTGATACAACAGATTTCCTAAGACCACTTTGCGTACATCGACTGAGATCGAGTCGGCAATAGGACGAATCGGTTCGTTAATGAAATCAGCTGCTACCGCCACATCGGTATACAGTCCCATACGGTGATTTTTTACCCAGCTCAGTGCTACATCTTTCTTTGCGTCATTGAAAGAAGCTCCCCAATGTACAAGGTAATACTTTGCCTGCGGCATCTTTCCGTCGAGGATTACTTTTTCTACTTTGGCCAGGTCAACCGGATTGAGAGGGCGGCCTTCCTTCATGTCTTTCTCCATCTGAGTCATGTCAAAAGCGCGATAGGCTTTGCTCACGTCTTCCATTACAATTTTTCCGGCTACAGGCATATTTGCATAGAACGGCAGTTCCGGTGTCGAGGTATGGCATCTCAGGCATCCTGCATCCGTAATAATCTGTTGCATCTGCACGTTTGCTTCCAAATCGGCAGAAGGCACCCGATGCATCAGTCGGTAAGTGACTGCCAATGCCGCCACGACTACCAATAATGCTACGATTAGTTTTGTACTTCTCTTCATTTCACATTTGTTTTTTGAGGTTAGTTATTACGATTATATAAATGTACGCTTTGTTGGGCCGCTGGCAGGTAGTTGACTCCATACCAGCACATTTGTAAAGCAAGGAAGGAGATAATGAGCAGGACGTAGAGTGTTTTCCGTCCGGTTCTTCTGAATAGGCGGAGGTGAATGTAGAGCAAATATCCCATCCAGGTGATGGCTGCCCAAGTTTCTTTAGGGTCCCAGCTCCAGTAGTTTCCCCAAGCTTCCTTTGCCCAGAGAGAACCGAGTAGCATACCGATGGAAAGAAAAGCGACGCCTGCGTAGACCAGATTGTCTGCTGTATGCAGGTATTCTTCTTTATGACGGAACAATCCGGTCAGGGCGATGATGAAAGCACATCCCAGAACGGAATAAGAGAACATATATACGGTCACATGAGGGATAAACCATACACTTTGCAGCGCAGGCATCAATGACTGGTCGTGTATCTCAGGCTTCATCAAATTAATGATCACAAAAACTGTGGAAAGTAACGTCGAGAAAGAGAGAATCCAGCGATACTTCCATCTGATATAGGTTAGCAATCCTGCTATTCCCATGAAGAATGAATACCACAAGCGGGTTTCTCCCATAGTGCGTAATGGAGGGCGCTGGAGGAATATCCATAATCCGGCAATAAATACTCCCAATATAATAATGCCGCCGGAAGTAAATCCGATTGCCACCTTACTCTTCGATGATGAACGAAGGGCAAATACAGCTCCTGCCAGCCATAGGCAGATGGATACTGCTGCAAATACATAGAAGTTATCCCAGTTTATCATACGCTTTAGCTCCGTTTATAAATAAAAGAACTGCTCCTGCAAGCATCATCAGAATACCCGCTACCATCACATATTTCCAGGGCTGTTTTACGACCTGTAGAATGCAGTAATTGCTTTCGTTGCCTTTTGTTACGTCGTATCCGGTGAGGTAGACGTCTTCCCCCAATCGGTAGGAATAGGGGTGGTTTACTTCCAGCAGAACGTTCTCATTCCCCAAACGTACATTGGCGGAAAAGCGGGAAGGACGTCCGTTCGGGTAATATTCTACAGCGAACGAATTGAGTTTCATATCATAATCGAAATAATAAGATGCGCCATTCATGTCGAATGCCTCGTGTGTCGGTTCACCTTTATATAAAGGTATGCGTAATGTCTGCGTGTCACTGCTACCCAGAAATCCAGCAAACAGAGCCAGCCATAAACCTGTATGGTTCAGAATAAAGCGCCAGCGTGCTTGTTTGCGATGCCGACAGGCGTGGATGGTGATCATCGCCAGATTGCTTAATAATAATAAGAGTATAGAAATGAATATCCATGAAGTCATGAAATTGTAACATCCCAATGAGGCTAATATTCCATTGCGCATTTCGGCTTCCGGTTCAGATAGCTGGGGGAAAAGTCCTATGATCAGGCAACCACCGATAAACAGGCTGATAGATAAAACGCTGGCTTTGGATGAACCGAGAAAACGGGTGATTCTTAGATTATTATATTCTTTATATAGTATCCATAACAGGAAAAGCCAGATCGCCGCAAAGATGATATTCAGCGGAAAGGCGAGAAAAGAAACAGGAAAGTTTCCTGTGAACAGCTGCATGGCTGCTGCTAATAAAATGTAACCTGCTACATATACATAGTACATATTCGTGCTTCTGTTTTGTTATCTTTTGCAAAGTAAAGAAATAAAAATGAATATTCATATAAAACCTTTGTAAAATTGTAATCATTACAAGTAAATAGTGATATTAATATGGCTTTAGGGTAATCTTTCAGTGTAGTTGTTGGCGAAAGGAGAGGGAATAGGAAGCTAAAGCTGCGCTTTACAAGGTATAAAGCTATGCTTTTCACTCCCTAAAGCATAGCTTTATACCTTGTAAAACGCAGTGTTTTATATTGGGTTTATCATGGCGGGAGTAATCACTACAAGAGCCTGTGGAAAGTGAAAACTTGAAAAGTTGAAGTTGCCAGGTAAAAGGCTGATTGGTATAGGAAAGTGAAATCTGTAATACCAAAAATAAAGGAGGAAGCCTAAGCCTCCTCCTTCTATCTGAAAAAGAATAAAATTCTTTTTATTTTTTCATTTTCGGCATCATCTTTCCCATTTTGCTGCTGGTTACCATCTTCATCATTTTGCGGGTCTGGTCGAACTGTTTCAGCAAACGGTTTACTTCCTGAATCGTTGTTCCGCTACCTTTAGCGATACGTGTACGGCGTGAGCCGTTCAATATTTCCGGATTAGAACGTTCTGCCGGAGTCATGGAATAGATGATCGCTTCGATACTTTTGAAAGCATTGTCGTCGATATCGATATCTTTGATAGCTTTGCCTACGCCCGGGATCATGGATGCAAGTTCTTTCAGATTACCCATCTTCTTGATCTGGGCAATCTGGCTGAGGAAGTCGTTAAAGTCGAACTGATTCTTGGCAATCTTCTTTTGCAGACGTTTGGCCTCTTCTTCGTCATACTGTTCCTGAGCACGTTCTACCAGCGAAACGATGTCACCCATGCCGAGGATACGGTCTGCCATACGTGCCGGGTGGAACTGGTCGATAGCATCCAGCTTTTCACCTGTACCCACAAACTTAATCGGCTTGTTGACTACCGAACGGATAGAAAGAGCCGCACCACCACGGGTGTCACCATCCAATTTGGTCAGTACCACACCGTTGAAGTCCAGACGTTCGTTAAATTCTTTGGCTGTATTGACGGCATCCTGTCCTGTCATGGAGTCTACCACGAACAGAATTTCGTCCGGATTGATCGCTTCCTTGATAGCGGTGATCTCGTTCATCATCTGTTCGTCTACGGCCAGACGTCCGGCTGTATCGACGATTACGAGGTCATATCCTTTGGCTTTGGCTTCCTGAATGGCGTGTTGTGCAATCTCTACCGGATTTTTGCTGTCCAGTTCTGAGTACATCGGCACTTCAATTTGTTCTGCCAGTACACGCAACTGTTCGATAGCTGCCGGACGGTAAACGTCACAGGCTACCAATAATGGTTTGCGATTCTTCTTCGTTTTCAGCATGCGTGCCAACTTACCGGAGAAAGTAGTCTTACCCGAACCTTGCAGACCTGACATCAGGATTACTGCCGGACGGGATTCGAGGTTGATTTCTACCGTCTCGCCACCCATCAGCTGGGTCAGTTCGTCGTGCACAATCTTCACCATCAACTGGCTTGGCTTCACAGCCGTAAGTACGTTCTGACCGATGGCTTTTTCTCTCACCGTGTCAGTGAAAGTTTTTGCAACCTTGTAGTTAACGTCGGCATCAAGCAATGCCTTGCGTACATCTTTCAGCGTCTCCGCCACGTTAATTTCGGTGATTTTGCCTTCACCTTTCAGAATCTTGAATGACCGTTCTAGTCTTTCACTTAAATTATCGAACATAGTTGTTTAATTACGAATTAATTATTTGAGCCTGCAAATGTACAAAAATCTCTTGTATTTATATCTTTTTATTCTGCCATTTTGCTTTTTTGAGGTAAATATAGCTTGTTATCAACAGCAAGGTATAGTACAGAATCTCAATCGTAAAGCAGATTTCAATCGGTGCTTTGAGCCACATTCCGACGAAAACGATGTAGGAACCATAAATGGCAATCGTAATTGTTTCGAGCAACAGGGCTGCCTGTGTATTTCCTGTTCCGGAGATACCGTTGAATACGACATTGGCTACCGATGCAATGAGCATGGCACAGCAGATAACGTATACCGAAGGCACGGACTCGGTGATTAACGCTGCTTCGCTGGTATAAACGGAGAGCAGGAATTGCGGAAACAAAACCGATACCCCCACCAGTCCCAGCATGATGAAGAACGAGAACCGGGCTATTTTATTGATAAGCGGCATGACGTGCTGGATACCTCCTGCACCGATGGCGTTGCTGACAAGGCTGTTGGTTGTTGTTGCCAGTGCGTTTACCGGAATCAGCAGTACGACGTAGATGCTACGGACAATGTTGGCAATGGCCAGTTCCCGTTGTCCCAATCGTTCTACGGCAACAAAGAATACGAACCAAGTTGCCATCGATAAGAAATATTGAAGCATCGTGAAGCAAGAGATGCTGAGAATACGCATCAGCAATGCCGGATCGAACGAGCGCAGACGATTCAGACCATATTTTTTCAAATCAACACTGATATATGTATAGATCAGGAAGAAAAGAATGGAAGAGGCTTCCGCCAGTACAGAGGCGATGGCAGCTCCCTTGATTCCCATTTCCGGCAGACCGAATTTACCGAAAATCAGTGCATAGTCCAGTATGACGTTGGTTAATGCCATGACGACGGCATTGATAGTCAACACCTTGGTACGTGTGATACCGATGTACAGGGCACGGAACATGACATTGATAAACGAAAAGAAGAACCCGTAAATACGCCAGTCCAGAAACTCCATAGTACCTTCGTAGATAGATTCGGAAGAAACCAGCAACCGCATGATATTTCCTCCGAACGCTTTGGTGAAGCCGAACATCAATATAGCTATCAACAAGAGAAACATGACTCCCTGAATCATTACGGGACCTACATCACTGTAACGTCCTTCTCCATTGCGTCGTGCAATGACAATCTGCGATCCTGTGCTGAATCCGAAAGCGATGGTGAATATACATATATAGAATAGTCCGCCCATAGCCGAAGCTCCCAGGGCCACTTCACTAACGTGCCCTAAGAATGCGGTATCGGTGACATTGATGACATTTTGCGCCAGCAAGCTGAGTAGTATCGGGTAACTGACACTCCAAATCTGTTTGTTGGTATACATAATTAAGCGTTTAAGTTTACAGTTTGCAAAGATAGCGCTTTATTCCGATTCTGAAGCAATGGGATAGGTGAAAACAATTTCCGGACCTTCCGTTCCCCGGGCGTTTACCTGATAGCTTCCTCCGAAGTAAGCCAGCAATAACTGGTTGATCTCATGCCGGATGACGGTCTCCTGCGAGGTGAAAGCCTCGTCCGCCAATGGTGAGTTGAGAATGCGGAAATAAAGCATTTCACCGTTCCGGCTTAATGTAAAGCGGATCATCCGTTCCTCCTGTTGTCCCTCCGTTTCATGCTCATGCGGGTAGGTCAGGCTACTAAGCAGGGCGTGTCCCAGTCGGGTGGTATCCGTGCGAAGCGACAGTGACTCGACTTCCGGAGTGAAACGGACTTGAATGCCTGTCTTTTCATTATTCATGCGTGCCATGTAGCATACTTCATTACAAAGTGCGACGGCATCATAGTCTTGTATCTGGAACTTCATCATTTTGGCTTCCAGGCGAGACAGGTCGAGTACATCATTGACCAGTCTCATTAATCTTTCTGAGCTTTGGTGGATGATTGCCGAGTATTCTTCTCTTGTTTTTTCATCTATATTCGGTTCGCTGGCTATGAGTTGCGAGAAACCGACCACATTGTTGAGCGGGGTTCGGATGTTATAACTCATGTTTGACAGGAAGCGATTTTTTATTTCGTTGGTTACCCGCACCGTTTCCGCTGCTTTGCGTATTTCGCTCTCCGAATATTTCAGGGCTTTGCGGATTTTGGAGAGCCGGAACAGGGAAATAAATAATACGATCAGAATGGCACTGATTACGATCAGGCTGATCAGACGTATTTGGTTGGTCTGCTTCTGTTGTTCCAGTTCTATCTTGTCCAGATTATAGCTTTTCTTGATTTGCTCCATTTGGGTGTTGGAGAGTGTCATGGCAGCCGAGTCCTTGATGGCCAGTGCCTGTTGGTAGAGGGTTGTCGCTCTGTTATTATCTCCGGCTTCCACCCATATTTTAGCTTGTTTCAGCAGTTGTTCGGCATAGTCGCTGGTGAAATCTTTCTTGAGCATAGTTAATGTCGTGTCGATGTAGGCTGATGCCTGCTGATATTGTTTGATACTCTGATAGTATTTCGCATAGATGTCGTAGTAGAGTACCTTATACATGAAATAGGTGTTTTCAGTCAGATACTTTTTAGACTTTTCTATATGTGAATAAGCGAGTTGGGGCTGATCGGTATTCAGATAATAATGCGCGTAGAAAATCTCATTGAAAATGAATACGTCGGCAAATCCGTCTTTTAAAGATGGGTTGTCAATGATGAATTTGCAGAGTACATTTTCCAGTTCTTGCAGGTATTTCAGTTGCCTGTTATTGTCTTTCATTTCTTTGGTAACGGATATGAGCTGTGACAAGACGGAGATACGGACTACCGCATTGCCATTCTTTGGAAGCAACCTGTAGGCTTCTTCCAGCGCTTTGAGTCCTTCGTCCCAGCGCTGGCTGCCGATGTATGCGTTGGACAGGCATTGATAAGCAGCTACCATTCCACGGTTGTTGTCGATATCAAGGGCTTTCTGTTTCATCTTGTTTGCTTCGCTGATGGCAAGTTCATATTGTTCGGTAAAGGTGTATAGGTCAATCTGAAAGCGTCGGGCGTCGAAGAAATAGTCCCATAAACCGGATTTTTGTACAAGCGGTTCCATCTTGACTATCCATTTGGCTACACTGTCCTGTTCGCAACGGTTGTAATAATACAATAGATGATAGTAGGCGGCCAGACTGGCGTACTTATCATTCTTTAGTTTTAATGCCTCTAGCATCAACGTGTCCGAATATTGGATACATTTGTAGTTGTTTTGCTCTATTTTTATGATTGCATTCAGTGTAGAGAGGCGTGTGGTATCATGCGGCAGTGTCTGCAACATTTGCAGCAGACTGTCTGAGGCAGTATCGGTGTTTGCATAGCCCGACAGCAGGCCATAGCAGGTGATGATCAGTAATATCAGTCGTTTCATCGTGCTTCCTCCTTTTTTATCTGCGCATGGCGAATCGGGTGTGTGAACAGAAAACGTGCTCCTTTGTCATAGTCCGGGTCGATCCATATTTTGCCTCCCAGTTGCTCGATGATAAGTTGGCAGATAGATAATCCGAGTCCTGTGCCCTGTGCGTTTTCATCGAGCTTTTCGAAGCGGTTGAATATCTTGTTCTGGTTCTCCTTGGAGATTCCGCAACCGGTATCACTAACGGAGAAAAGGGCCGTGTCTTCCGTTTGTTTCACCAGTTCCAGGGTGATAGTGCCCTGTGCAGTAAACTTTGTGGCGTTGATAAGCAGGTTGATCAGTACTTGTTGCAGGCGGGCACTGTCCGTGGTCAGCTTCAGTGAACCAAGAGAGGTGGAAAACCGTACTTCCGCTTGGGTCTGCTTTATTTTCTCTACCATGTCGATGACATTTCTGCATAGCACTACAATATCACACTCGTTGAATTTGAATTGCATTTTTCCAATTTCAAGGCTGGACAAGTCAATTACATCATTAATCAGTTTGAGCAGTAACTCCGAGTTCTGCTGGATGATATCGTTGCACTGTTGTTTCGTTTCGTTGTCGATGGATTCTTCTGTCAGAATAGCTGAAAAACCGGATAAAGCATTGAGCGGAGTACGAATCTCATGGCTCATATTGGAGAGAAAAAGGCTTTTGGTGTGGATAGACTTTTCAGCCTGTTTCTTGGCTTTTTCCTGTTCCTGTTGTGATTGCAGAAGACGATTGTTGGTGCGCTTGATGCGGAAAATGGCAATGATGATCAGTACTACGATCACCAGGATAACAGACAGACTCCAATAATAGAGATTTTTTTGTATGTTGATATAATTAAGTTCGCTTTTATCTATCTGATACAGGGTATGTAGTTCGTTTATCTGGCTGAGATAGCTTTGGGCGTCTAATGAATCTTTGAGATTATTAATCTCTTCGTAAACCTTGCATGCCTCTTGTTTTTCACCCATAAGTGCCAGCACTTTGGCGCGTTCCTGCAATAACTGAACATGTCTGAATAAAGCCGTTTTCTTTGTTATTGTGAGTAATTCTTCATATTCTTTCAGCGCTTTATCATATTCTTTTGACTCAATATGATAGCCGGCATACATATAGTTGTTGATTGAAGAATAGTAGGGATACGGATATTTTTCGTAGATGGAGTCCAGCTGTTTCAGATACTCCAGTGCTTTGGGAAGATCGTTTGTCTGTATATAATAATAGGCATAGCTGCAAGGCAGATAGAAGTCATCGGGCAACCCTGATTCTTTATGGTAAAGAGACTCCAGATAGGCAAAATCTTTTTCGATATCTGTCATTTGCCTGGATTTGAGTTTGCTCAGGATCAAATAAAACATGCTCGTCTTAAGATACGGAATACTTGCCGGAATTTTTTTCATTATTTTCAGAGATTCCTCATAAGACTCCATAGCAGACTGGGGATTTCCCGAACTTTGGTAGGTGTCTGCAAGGGCACGCAATGCCAGTGCTGTTCCGAAAGGATAATCTATAGCTTTGGCCTGCTGATACATTGAGTTGGCGTTGTTGATTGCCAGACTGATATTTCCTTCCGTAATTAATGCCTGAACTGCCATCATTTTCAGTGGAAACAGAATATGATATTCTTGCTGCTTTTCCAGTTCGGGGCTTAAGAGTTTTTCCCATAAGATGATGCTGTCCGTTGTAATATCAATATTTGTATTGAAAGAAAGATCATGCTCGACAAGTGGCTGGAGTAGGGTAAGTCGTTCTTTGTTCAGGTTTGTAGCATAGAGAGCCGCCGATATAAATATGGCTGCAATGAGTGCTATTATATGCTGTAAATTACTATTCACTATTTTGTTTGCTCGTATGGTGATGTGCAAAAGAAATAAAAAGAGCGAAGACTGGCAAGCAATCTTCACTCTTTTTTATAGAATTATTTTCTTTTGAGGATCTCCCGTGCCCCAGGGCCTTCGTGGCTGGGGTAGCCGGGAGTATGATTTCTGCACCGGGGATCGGCATCTACCTTCAAACTGCGGTAATCATCTTTGGAACGTGTGATGTAATCGTCCAGCAAAGCACGATGCTCGGCGAGTATTTTGGAGTATTTAGGGTCTTTGGCAAGATTTTTTCTTTCACCCGGATCTTTTTTCATATCGTACAGTTCTTCTCCGTTGCCTTCCAGATAATGGGTGTATTTATATCTCGGCCCGCGCACCATGCGTCCGGGAGTGGTAACGTACTCATATTCGCTGTGCCATTCGGAGACAACGTAAGGGTGGCTTTTCTTTTGTTTCTCTCCCCTTAGAGTCGGTGCAAGACTGATACCGGCTTTTTCTGCCGGAACGGTGATGCCAGCCAGGTCGCAAAGGGTGGGCAGGAGGTCTAATGTCGGCTGTGTCAGCAGATGGTCTACAGGTTTCTTTTGCTGTTTGATGCCAGGACCGGCAAAGATAAACGGAACGTTGGTCATTTCATCATAGAAGCTGATATGTTTGGTCACCATGCGGTGGGATGCCATGCCGTCGCCGTGGTCCGCCATGATTACGACAATCGTGTTTCTTCCGGCAGGGGTGGAGTAGAGGGCTTTCAGTACGCTGTCTACTTGCTTGGACACCATCTTGGTGTAATGCTGGAAGGCGGCGATGTAGTGACGATAGTTTTCTTCGTTCCAATGGGCAGCCTGTGTCATGCGGCGGTGACTGCAACAGATATATTGTACGGGAGTAGGAATATTGCTCCAGTCTTCCACGTCAAAGTTGTCCGGCAATTCGGGCAGCGGTCCGCTGATCGGCCGGTCGGTGTGTACTCCTGCGTTTTCGCCGATGAATCCGCAGATATTATGCGGGTTCTGAAAATCTGCAATGCAGATAAAAGGTTCTTTCGGAGGATTGCTGAGGTAGGCTACGGCATCCTCGCAGGTACCTACATCCAGGAAACTGTCATTGTTGACCGGAAATTCGGGATCGGTGAATGGCTTGGCTACCGGTTCTTTATGTTTGAAGCCTCTCAGTGAGCCCATGTCGTGAGTCTTGCCGAAGTGTACGGCCTCATAACCGCTTTCGGAGAAGAGACTACCCAGTGTAGGTATGTTTTCCGGCAGGCGGGTGTTGACGGGTTCGCTGGAGTTTGAACGTACATTGGTCTGGTGAGGCATCATGCCGCTCCATAATGCTGCGCGTGAAGGTTGGCTGAGGGGGCAGCCTACATAAGCGTTAGAGAAGATTACTCCTCTTGATGCTACTTCGTCAATGGGAAGTGTGCAGCCTTGTGTATGTCCGTAAGCGCCTACGACACGTTGTGTGAGATGGTCGCACTGGATAATCAGGAAGTTCGGCTTTTCTTGTGCCTGAGCTGCTGCGCCACAAAGGGCTAATCCCATGAATGGATAAATTGTTTTCATTCTTGGCTAGAATTAAGTAATTGATTGGGTAGCAAAAGTAGGAAAAAACAAAAAGCAAAAAAGGGCGGGGGAGTGGATTTGGACGTAAATGAAAGTAATTTGTACAAAAATGAAATACGCGATGAACGATTCGTGAGGAACAGCGAAGGCCACGATGAATAATCAATGAAAAGAATTAATGGGAATCATAAATAAGGAACGGTGAATAAACTGCGATTATTCATCGTCCAGTCTATTCACCGTTCCTTATTTATGATCGTTTATTCTTGATCAGCTATTCATGCTCATCAGGAATTCGTCGTTGTCTCTTGTTTTTTCCAGACGGTCTTTTACGAAATCCATTGCTTCGATAGGGTTCATATCTGCAAGGTATTTGCGTAATATCCACATGCGGTCGAGTGTTGTCTTATCAAGCAGCAGATCGTCGCGACGAGTACTGGATGCGGTGATGTTGACAGCAGGGAAGATACGCTTGTTGGACAGGTTGCGGTCGAGCTGCAACTCCATGTTACCTGTACCCTTGAATTCTTCGAAGATAACTTCGTCCATTTTGGAACCAGTGTCGATCAGTGCGGTAGCGATGATAGTCAGCGAACCGCCGTTTTCGATGTTGCGGGCAGCACCGAAGAAGCGTTTGGGCTTGTGAAGTGCATTAGCGTCCACACCACCGGAAAGTACTTTACCGGATGCGGGAGATACAGTATTGTAAGCACGTGCCAGGCGAGTGATAGAGTCAAGGAAGATCACTACGTCGTGTCCGCATTCTACCAGTCTTTTTGCTTTTTCGAGTACGATACCTGCGATTTTTACGTGGCGTTCTGCCGGTTCGTCAAAAGTAGAAGCGATTACTTCTGCGTTGACGCTGCGTGCCATGTCCGTTACTTCCTCCGGACGTTCGTCGATCAGTAGCATAATCATATATACTTCCGGATGATTGGCTGCGATGGCGTTGGCGATATCTTTCATCAAGATGGTCTTACCTGTCTTCGGCTGTGCCACGATCAGTGCACGCTGTCCCTTACCGATAGGAGCGAAAAGGTCTACAACACGGGCAGACATGGAGTCTGAGTAACCGCCTTTGCAGAGTCTGAATTTCTCATCCGGGAAGAGCGGAGTCAAGTGTTCGAAAGGAACACGGTCGCGAACGAAAGCTGCGTCACGTCCGTTGATCTTTGACACCTTTACTAACGGGAAATATTTTTCTCCTTCCTTTGGCGGACGGATGATGCCTTCTACCACGTCACCGGTCTTAAGACCAAATAACTTAATTTGTGACTGTGATACATAAATATCGTCCGGAGAAGAGAGATAATTGTAATCGGAAGAACGGAGGAATCCGTATCCGTCCTGCATGATTTCCAGTACGCCTACTCCGCTGAGGATATCGTCGAATTCGTAAGGCTTTTCACGCTCGATCACTTTGCGTTCCGGCTGTTGTTGTACAGGCGGAAGGTTCTCGGCAGCGTTGTTCTGCTGTTGTGCAGGACGTTGTTGCATCGGAGGACGCTGGTTGTTGTTATTATTACGCTGGAAATTATTATTGTTGTTAGCATTTACATTGTTATTGCCGGCGTTGTTATTGTTGTTGTCGCGCGGGCGGACAATGCGCTGGCGTTGTTGCGGTTGTGAATGCTGTTGTTGCTGTGGTTGTGGAGCTTGCTCGGGGGCGGCTTGTGCTGTTTCTGCCTTGGTCGCTTCGAATTTGCCGAAGAGTTCGGTCGGAAGCTCTATTTTTTCAGAAGGCAGGTCTTCGATTGGGATAAAGTCATCATCGTCATCGCTGGACAAGATGTTGCTTTCTTCGTCGATCACCGGTGCCGATTTCTTTTGCGGTTTGGCTATTACCGGTTTTTCCGCAACGGCAGGCTTGTTTTCTTTTACTTTCTTTTCCGTCTCTTGTGTCGGAGCCGCTTTTTCAGCCGCCGGTGCAACTACCGGTTTTTCCGCAACAGCTTTTTCTTCTGCTGGTTTCACTATCGGTTTTGCGTTTTCCACCTCTTTGTTTTCTGCTTTTTCAGCGGTATTGGCGTCTTTGCGTGGACGGCCTACTTTGCGCTTAGGAGCAGCTTTCTCTGCCTTCGGTTCAGCAACGGGAGCTTCTTTGGCTTTGTTGGCAGCCTCTTCTTTAGGCTGTTGCTGAGGTTTGGCTGCAGGAGCATTTTCTTTATTTTTAGTAACTTCCGCATTTTTGGCTGCAGGTGCTACTTTCTCTTCTTTTTTAGGTGCGGCTGTGCGCGAACGCTTGTTTTTATCTCCTTTGCGTTCTTCTTTTAATTTCTCTGCGGCAACTTTCTTAGTGGCTCCGGCTATGGCTTGCTCATCAAGAATCTTGTAAACAAGTTCTTCTTTCTTAAATGAGTCTGCTTTTTTGATGCCTAGCTCTTTGGCAATAACTTGAAGTTCCGACAGATTTTTGTCGTTCAATTGGATAATGTTATACATATAGTATGGTAAGTTATTAAAATTTCTGTCTTGATGAAATATGGACAGCATTACTACAGCGTAATAACCGCAGATATGCGAGCATATGTTTTGTTTTTAATTATGAATTAGGGATGTATATGTTGAATCGTAGAATGTTTCAACGGGGCAAAGATAATAAATATTTTTGGTTTCATGAACAATCAAACACTTTTTTCAGCGTAAAAACGTATCTTTGCTGTATAAAAGAAAATAGTATGACAGTAAATGAAGCTCGTTTAATTTATTTTTCGCCTACACACACATCAAAACAAGTAGCCGAAGCAATTGTTCACGGAACCGGTATAAAAAATGTCGTTCCGATGAATCTCACATTGCAGACTGTCGAGGAAACCGTTATCCCCACGTCTGCATTGGCTGTTATCGTAGTGCCTGTATATGGAGGTCATGTGGCTCCTTTGGCTATGGAACGTCTGGAAAGTATTCGCGGTCTGGATACTCCTGCCGTATTGGTTGTGGTTTACGGAAACCGTGCCTACGAGAAGGCGTTGATGGAGCTGGATGCTTTTGCCATCCCTCACGGACTGAAGGTGATTGCCGGAGCAACCTTCATAGGTGAACATTCATATAGCACCGATAAATGTCCCATCGCAGACGGTCGTCCGAATGAATCGGATTTGGATTATGCGGAAGATTTCGGAAAAAAGATAATGGAGAAAATTCAGGCAGCTGCCGGACCCGATACTCTTTATCAGGTGGATGTGCGTGCCATCAAACGGCCCAGTCAGCCGTTCTTCCCCTTATTCCGCTTTTTGAGGAAGGTGGTCAAGCTGCGTAAAAGCGGTACTCCGCTTCCCCGTACTCCTTGGATAGAAGAAGAGAGCTTGTGTACTCATTGTGGTATCTGTGCGGCTCGTTGTCCGGCAGGAGCGATCACCAAAGGGGATGAACTGAACACGGATGCCGAAAAATGTATCAAATGCTGCGCCTGTGTGAAAGCATGTGCAAAGAAGGCAAGGAAATATGATACTCCTTTCGCTTCTTTGCTGTCCGAGTGTTTCAAGAAACAGAAATTGCCTCAGACTATCTTGTAGATAATCACTCGTTTAGTCGTTTCGTCTATCCGGAAGCGGTTATCTGTCCGTTCGCCTATCAGCCATGCAATGCGTTCACCGCAGCAGAGAACCCATTGGCGTTCTTTTTGGCTGATGGAGAATTTGCGGTCGGTCAGATAATCGCTTATTTTTTTCTTGCCCGTCATGCCGAAGGGGATGAATGTATCTCCCGCTTGCCATTTGCGGCAGTGAATTTCCTCATTTAATTTGTCTGCATCGAAACAGGCGGTTTCTTTTTCCCGTGGAATCCGGAAATCGGGTGTGAATTCTCTTTCCTCTTTTATTAATTGATAGGGAAGGGCAGGGCCGTCTTCCGGCTGGATGGTTTCCAGTAGCAGCAAATTCCGGTCTTTAATGACTCGCCATTCTTTGCTGACGAATTGTTTCCCTGATTGTCCGTGAAGCGAATTGGCTATATCTTTGATTTGTGCCGAATTGAATCCCAGTGGATGCAATGTTTCAAACAAGAAAGCATCGGGAGCGGGTTCGTCCAGTAGAGCATCGATTCGGATACCTTCCGGAGTGATAATCCGTGTTTTGGCTTCGTCTATTACCTTATTATATATAGTAGCTACATCATTCAGGTGAATGCTTGTTTCTATCAGACTGTTTTTGACCGACGGATTTATTTCCTGCATCAGTGGGAGCAGGTTGAGGCGGATTTTATTGCGGGTATATTCGTCTTCCAGATTGGTGCTGTCTGTTACGAAGTCTTGTCCGATCTGTTGCAGGTAGCGGATGATTTCTTCCCGGTTGATGCAGAGCAACGGACGTACGATTGCTCCGTTTCGGGGGCGGATTCCTAATAAACCGGTAATGCCTGTACCCCGAATGAGGTTGAGCAGCATCGTTTCTACACTGTCGTCCTGGTGGTGAGCTACGGCGATTACATGGGCTCCGCACTCTTCTTTTATCTTTTCGAACCAGTTATAGCGGAGTTCCCTGGCTGCCATTTCTATCGAGATCCGTTTTTCAGTTGCGTACTGAGTCGTGTTGAAGTCGATGGTATGCAGGCGGATGCCGTATTTTTGGCAAAGTTGCCGGACAAACTGTTCGTCACGGTTTGATTCTTCACCGCGTAAATGGAAATTGCAGTGGGCAGCTTCACATTGATAACCTGCTGTGTGGAGTACACGCAGCAAGGCAACTGAGTCGGCTCCACCACTCAGGGCAACCAAAAGTTTATCATCCGGCGAGAATAAATGCTCTTTCTCTATATATCGTATAACCCGTTGTTGTATCATATCTGCAAAGATAATAGTTTATTGAGGTATCTCAAGTGAATGCTAATTGTTTTTATCGGACTGACTAAGGAAAAAACTCCCATAAATTAATTTTTTCTTTAGCGATTTCTAATTCGTCCTACTATAGTTCCTCTTTCGTACCACTATAGTAGGACGTAAGGGGAACTATAGTACTTCTTGCGTACCACTATAGTGGCACGAACTAATTGTTGCATGTAAATTCAATAGATGTAGGCAGGGAATTAGTTACCTGTTGTGGCTTGGACTTTTGATGGATTTATTTAGATACCGTCAGTATACGAAAATCCTGCTATTTAAAAACATTCTAAATAATTTGCGTGCTCGGAAGTTATGAATTATCTTTGCCGAAAATTTAGATAGTTATGCGTTTATCCGAATTAGGAACAGGTGAAAAAGGTGTCATCGTTAAGGTCTTGGGACACGGAGGCTTTCGTAAACGTATTGTGGAGATGGGTTTTATCAAAGGTAAAACTGTTGAAGTGTTGTTGAATGCTCCACTGAAAGACCCGATTAAATATAAAGTCTTAGGTTATGAAATATCTCTTCGTCGTCAGGAAGCGGAAATGATTGAAGTAGTCAGCGAGGAAGAAGCAAAAAAACAAGCCGAAAAAGCTGTATATCACGAAGGTTTGCCCGAAGATGTTTCTGTAAAAGAAGAAGATATGAAACGGTTGGCGTTAGGTAAGCGCCGTACTATCAACGTTGCTCTGGTCGGGAATCCGAACTCAGGCAAGACTTCTCTTTTCAATCTGGCTTCCGGTGCTCATGAGCATGTAGGAAACTATAGCGGTGTGACCGTAGATGCCAAAGAAGGGTATTTCGATTTCGAAGGTTATCATTTCCGTATTGTCGATTTGCCGGGAACGTATTCACTGTCAGCTTATACACCGGAAGAAATTTATGTCCGCCGTCACATTGTTGATGAAACACCGGACGTAATCATCAATGTAGTCGATTCTTCAAATCTGGAACGAAATCTGTATCTGACTACCCAACTGATTGACATGAATGTCCGCATGGTAGTGGCTTTGAATATTTACGATGAGCTGGAATCCAGCGGTAATACATTGGATTATCATTTGTTGAGTAAATTGTTCGGGGTGCCGATGGTGCCTACTGTCAGCAAGAAGAATCGTGGACTGGATACCTTGTTTCATGTAGTAATCAACCTTTATGAAGGGGTCGATTTCTTTGACAAGCAGGGAAATATGAATCCGGAAGTTCTGAAAGACTTGACCGAATGGCATGATTCTCTGGAAGACCGGAAGAACCATGAGGAAGAACATCTGGAGGATTACGTGCGCGAACATAAAAGGAAAGGGCGTGTATTCCGTCATATCCATATCAATCATGGTCCCGATCTGGAAAAAGCGATTGACGCTGTAAAAGAGGAAGTATCCAAGAATGAATTTATCCGCCATAAATATTCTACCCGCTTTCTGTCTATCAAGTTGTTGGAAAACGATCCCGATATAGAGAGCTTTGTACGGACGCTGCCCAATGCGGGAGAGATTTTCCGTATTCGCGACAAGATGGCCAAGCGCGTTCAGGAAACGATGAACGAGGATTGCGAATCCGCCATAACGGATGCCAAATACGGTTTTATCAGTGGTGCGCTGAAAGAGACATTTACTGACAATCATCTGGAGCAGGCGCAGACGACGAAGGTGCTGGATGCTATCGTTACTCATCGTATCTGGGGGTATCCTATCTTTTTCCTTTTCATGTACTTGATGTTTGAGGGAACGTTTGTTCTCGGAGAATATCCGATGATGGGAATTGAATGGCTGGTGGGGCAAATCGGTGACTTGATTCGCAATAACATGTCGGAGGGGCCGTTGAAGGATATGCTGGTTGACGGTATCGTAGGCGGTGTAGGTGGTGTTATCGTCTTTCTGCCCAATATTCTGATTCTGTATTTCTGTATTTCGCTGATGGAAGACTCCGGTTATATGGCCCGTGCAGCGTTTATAATGGATAAAATTATGCATAAGATGGGCTTGCATGGAAAATCGTTTATTCCGTTGATTATGGGATTCGGTTGTAATGTGCCTGCTATCATGGCTTCCCGTACTATTGAGAACCGGAAAAGCCGTTTGATTACGATGTTGATTAACCCGTTGATGTCTTGTAGCGCGCGTCTGCCCATTTATCTTTTGTTGGTAGGGGCTTTTTTCCCGAACAATGCGAGTTTGGTGTTGTTAAGTATTTATGCGATCGGAATTTTTCTGGCTGTGCTGTTGGCGCGTCTGTTCAGCAAGTTTTTGGTAAAGGGTGATGATACTCCTTTTGTGATGGAGCTTCCTCCTTATCGAATGCCGACGGCAAAATCCATATTCCGTCATACATGGGAGAAGGGAGCGCAGTATCTGAAAAAAATGGGAGGGATTATTATGATTGCTTCTATTATCATCTGGTTCCTCGGATATTATCCGAACCATGAGGCGTATGAGACAGTAGCTGAACAACAGGAAAATTCTTATATCGGTCAGTTAGGACGGGCTATAGAGCCGGTGATAAAGCCGATGGGCTTTGACTGGAAGTTGGGTATCGGTTTGATTTCCGGAGTAGGGGCAAAAGAGCTGGTCGTTAGTACGCTGGGTGTTTTGTATGTGGATGATCCGGAGGCCGATGAGGCTAGCCTGGCGGAACGGATTCCGATAACTCCTTTAGTGGCGTTCTGTTATATGCTGTTTGTGCTGATTTACTTCCCTTGTATTGCGGCATTGGCGGCTATTAAGCAAGAGTCCGGCAGTTGGAAGTGGGCGCTCTTTGCAGCTTGCTATACCACAGGGCTGGCCTGGTTGGTGGCATTTTCAGTTTATCAGATTGGAGGAATGTTTGTATGAATAATTGGCAGGAATGGGTAGTCGGAGTACTGATTGTACTCTGCATTGCCCGTGTAATATATGGAATTTATCTTTTTTTTCGTCGTACGCGAGAAAGTGAGAATCCTTGTGATAGCTGCGTAAGTGGCTGTGATTTAAAGGATATGATGGAGAAGAAACGTCAAGAGTGCGGTGTAAAGAAAAAAAGTACAAAGAAAAATTGCTGCGGATAGTTGGTAGTTTCAAAATTTGTACTACCTTTGCAACCGCAAACGAGAAAAAATGGTTCCTTGGATGAGTGGCTTAGTCAGCGGTCTGCAAAACCGTGTACGGCGGTTCGAATCCGCCAGGAACCTCGAAGTGGCCAAAATGCCGGATACAGCAATGTGTCCGGCATTTGCTATTTATTGATATTCAGTTAATTAGCTACCTCTTCATTTGTGTGACAAACTGTGCAGGTGTAGACCGGAGATCAATTCTCATCTGCAAACGGAACCATTGTAGATCATGGTAACCATTAAAATATATCTAAGAACCTATGGGAGCGACCCGGATAATGGAGTCGTGTGGTTATCCTTTTATGTTAATCGTGAAAAGGTGAACTTTTCTACGAAAGTTTCAGTTGACATCAAAGACTGGAACGATAAGAAGAAATGTGTTGGGGCAGGAGACAAGTTGGCAAAAGATAAGAACTTGATTATAGAAACTATTCTAGCCAGAGTAAACAATGTTTTTGTAAAGTATCGCCTCCGTGACAGGAAACTTACCAGGGACTCTTTTCTTAAAGCATATCATCGTCCGACTGATTATAACACTTTCTTTGACTTTGTGACGGACTATCAGAGGAAGGAGTCTCTAAAACTTGAAGATTCTACCTACAAGACTAATTTATCAGTAATAAAGAAATTGAAGGAGTATAATCCTAACCTTTATTTTGATGATATAACAAGTGAGTGGCTTGACGAATACTTCTTCCATTTAATGAATGAGTTGGAGAACAACCAAAACACGGCGAATAAAAACATGGCCACAATCAAAAAATATGTTCTGGCTGCTTTCAATGCGGGATATATGGATGAAAATCCTTTTAAAAAATGGGCAATAAATAGGGGGCTCAGATTAAAATGTACCATGATGAGATGCTGAGCGGCTGCGCTGAAACGCTTTATCCATCGGCTGTTTGGAGCAATTAAGGCAAGATAGACAATACAAAACAAAAAGTGACATAGCGTTGCATTTAAGTGACATTCTCCTCGTTATTCCGTCCATAAGAAGCTATAATATACATGGATAGGCAAAAACCTCCTAAAATACCCTAGAATATCATCAAAAACGGATTTTATATCAATAACCACCTGCCGGCAGTCTTGCCTTCACAGCGTTTTTATCCTTATCTCAAATGTTAATAAAATTGTTAAAATATCCAATGGGCATTCAAATGGACATTCAATGGACATTCAAATTGAAAAACAAAATGTTCTAGATGGACATTCAATGGGCATTCAAATTGCCTGTTTTTTGAGGCTGAGTTTTTACCTTTAATACATGAAAAATAAGCGAGATGATAAGAAAACGGCTTGAGTTATACCCTTTAATACGTTACGCTTCTATAAGTTTTATATTTAATTATTTGATTATTAGCATATTATATGTATTTTATGTATATTTGCCTATGTTTTAAGGTGAATGTACAGTTATGATTGAGATAAATATAGATGCATCTGCGCTCCCGGTGATATTGCCGGGAGCATTTTAACTGGATCTCATTTTCTATTTTATTTTAATTATATATTAGGATATAGGCATTAGTCTATTTTTTAAGGTTGTAGATTGTTTGTTTCTTGCGATCCCGGAGAAATCCGGGATTTTTAATTATTGTTCGATTTTATTTCAATTTATAGTTTTGATAGCTTTCATTACCTGTTTTACCTGTTCTTTAAGCACGTCCATATCATCCTTTAATTCTCCTACTTGTTTGTAGTACGTTTCATGAATATTCGGCATTTTAGCACTGATATAGAACTCGGCATATAGGATGGAATTTATCTCATCTTCCATAAGATTGAAATTACCATAGTTTGCTTTGTCTGGATTATCACTCATACAAGTGATAAAGCCATGTTCATGGAAACGATTCTTTATACGTTTAAGATAAGCACGCCCTTCGCGATCACTTACTACATAAACGTGTTGATCCCTAATATTTCCCCATTCACTTCGATCCAATAAACGAACTATGACATAGGAACTATCCAATATAGTAGGTGCCATACTATCTCCTTTTACTCGAATACAGTAATATTGTGCTTTGCGATGCAGCATTGATGCTGGTAGTTTTATACCGTCTACAATTTCTAAGTAACCAGGATTGCAATATCCTGCTGTACCAGCTGCAACAGATATCTCTACTATTGGTACAGTAACAGTATTTTCATCGGTAGAAGGGATCAATTCGATGGAAGACTTATACTCTATTGTATTAGATGATTCTTTTTGCGAATTCAACATAGCACCTTTACCTGTAATCAACCAGGTTAAATTTAACTGCGGATAATTTTCCGCAATAATAGATAGCCATTTACATTGTATATCACTATTGTTATTGATCGCACGCCTAATCATGCCATCACTAGCTGAAATACTCTGTTCAAAGGATCTTACACTAATGCCTTGATTCTTAATAAATTGAGACAATCTCTGTATCATATAAATAATTTAATTGTGAAAATATTCACGATTTAATTTGCAATCGTGATAATTATCCTATATATTTGCAGCATCTTAATGAGTTAAGATGGTCCCAAAGATAGAAAATAACAGTTTATAAATCAAAAGATATGGCTAAAAAAGAAAGGTATATCAAGTTAGGCAAAGACAAGGTTAAAGAGATTGCAGACATAAAAGGAGTGTCTACAGTAACTGTGTATGCAGCACTGAAGTTTCAAACGGACAGTGCACTAGCAATGCTTATCCGTGCATGGGCTTTGAATAATGGTGGAAAACTGTTTGAAGAAGCAGAGAATCCTTATTGTGAAACTAAAATCTTATAACTATTATGGAAGCAAAGAACAACAATCAGCAAACGAGTAGTCTTCAAATCTTTGCCAATCCAAAGATTGGTGCAAGAATTCGTGTTACAGTAGAAAGAGGTGAAACGTGGTTTGTCGCTCAAGACATTTGTGACATCTTAAATTTAAAGAATTCAAGAAAAGCCATACAGTCACTTGATATGGACGAAAAACATGACGTAACTATTAGTTACACCCCAGGTGGAAATCAACGAGTTAAAGCAGTTAATGAATCTGGTTTGTATCACTTAGTCTTCATTAGTCGTAAACCCGAAGCAAGAGCTTTCCGTAGATGGATCACCAGCGAGGTTCTTCCCTCGATCCGCCGCACAGGTGGCTATTCTCTCCAGTCATCCCAGCGTCAGCTATTACCCTCTCCCAAATTCCGCCCGGAATTTATTGAATGGAAAGAAAAGGTTCGCCACTGGCTAAGTCGGAAGGAGCTTCTGGAAGTTGCGAATGGCCTGAATCTTACCTATTCTCATGTACGTAAAGTATATTCTGGTAACACGATGAGCAAAAGAGTTGCATCGGCATTGGATCGTTCTGCAAAAGACAACTGTAAGAAACGCAACTATTACCCTGATCCAATCCCTGTCTACGAACAGTTATCCATCGGATGGGAGGAAATGCAATGATCACCTACATATCACGTATCGACCCTCTGTACGTCAAACTTGCATTTTCCATTTGGAGTGAATATAAAATGGTTTGTCCGATTGCAGTTTTCGGCAGTAAGAGTAAAGGTATTGTGATAAAGATCGGTCCGATAACCGGAGAAAAGGCCGAGGAGATGGCGGATAAGATCTGGCATATGACCGGAGGAATACGGATGATCGGAGAAAAGGAAGAACAACCAGTTCATGATAAAAACTTTTAATTTATATGGTTTATTTACCCCATGCTGCAGAGGCAGCAAGATTATCCCAGTCCGTGAGGATAAGGATATTTCTGAATTTTTCCATAAATGTAAAGTATTTGCCAAGCTGCGAAAGCAGCACAACTGCCCTGGTTTGTGATAAATAGGGGCAGATTTAAAACGATTTATTAACCCTCATAAATAGATTAAAATGACAAAGAGACAACAATTAGTACTGATGTTCAAGCAGCTGCAGGAGTTCTGCAAGCAGAACGGCATTCAGGTCATCGCAGTTGCCGGTTACGAGAATGACAACAGAGAACTTACCAGTATCTCTTATGCTCGCGGTGATTCCAAGGCAGTAGTTCCGATGATACTCGAAGAAATGAAAATCAACAGTAACCTGGATAAGTTTATCAGGACAACAGCTATAATGAAATACTAGAGCAAAATAACCAAGAATGATTTATTAACCCTTAAAAATTAGATTTAAAATGAAAGAAGAACAGCTTTTAAAAATGGCCGAGCAAGTTAAAAAAACATGCGAGGAAAACGGTATCACAGTTTTGATGCTTATTGGGAAAACCGAAGAAGACAGAGTTAATAGTACTAATCTTCTCATGGGTAAAGTAAATACTTTGACTACGATGATTGTTGGACTTATGAACGAAAGTACTGAGTTCTCCAAGCTCATCCAAAACGCTTCTGAGTATTACACTGTACAACAAAGAGAAAGTAAACAGGAATCGCTTGCAAAAAACATAGAAGAATTATTCAAAGCTATCCGAGACGCTGCACACCAAATGCCTAGAGGATAAATAAACGGAGCAGTCAAGGAACCTTCCCATTTCCCAGTTTTCAGGATTACGTACTTAACCATTTTCATAACTATATATCTTTTCGATAGGTGGTAAAAAGGGACGGTAGGGTGGCCTTCATTCCCGGTTCGATGCCGGGAACTGCACAAGAGTTAAATACAATAGTTTATATGGCTGTAATTTACGATAACAGAGTATGCATCTATGCCAACGAGCTGATCATATATGATCCCAAACGAAAAGTCGGTTCTGAAAAGGGATTCCTTCCGCTTGGGACATATAATACAAAGGTGCGCAGGAAACAGATCAATGTTGTCCTGCATGCCTGTCTGGGTCGACAAGCTCTGGTAGAGTTCGATTCTCTGGAGGATTATATCCAGCGACTGTATATCAAATACTACGGTGATCCTCACGAGGATGTAGAACGACCGAAAATGAGCTTACTTGAAAGAACTATGAGCTATAATGAGGCTGCCTTCACCTTCTTTACATCCGAATACAAGGATGCTTTTGGCAAACGTCTAAGTCCCGAGAAGGCTGCCTTCTATACACTCCAGGCACGTGTACTGGATGCTGTCATCCGTCTTCGTAACGGAAATGCGGAAGGTTCTTTCGGTAGAAGTGGAGAACGTTTTAGTGTGTGGGACAGGTTGAGTGGGATGGTTAATGATCTGACGGAGGTGCGTGACAGCAAGGGTGGCATTCGCTATCCGCATAAGCTGCCTACTACAGGCAAGACGCTCAAGCGTAAGGTGGATCAGTATGAGATTGAGGGATTTATCGCTCTAGTACATAAAAACAAGGGTAACGTTTCCGCTGCCCTGATCAAGGACGAGGAAGATGAAGCGATCATGCACAAGCTGCTTTCCCAGCACATGAATCTGGACAATATGCAGATCATGAAACAGTATAACAAGGTGGCAGTTCTTCTGGGTAAACCGGAGATCAAGAGTCCCGTTACTGTGGACAGATACCGCAAGATGATGGAAGCTACCACTCTGGGGCATCAGCGCGGAGCTGCCGCCTTAAGAAACCGACTGGAGATGCAGCATAAGCGCGAGGCACCGAAAACCGCCATGACATACTGGACCCTTGACGGATGGGATGTGGAACTGGTTTATCAGAAGAAACAGGTGAAGCCCAAGACGGTGAATGGAGAGAAGAAGAACTATATGACGACTACTTACCACAACCGTAAGACAATAGTAGTGGTGCTAGATGCTTGTAAAAAGTATCCTATCGGTTATGCTATCGGTGACCATGAGAGTCCGGCGCTCATCCGTGAAGCCTTGCGCAATGCGATCAAGCATTCCAGGGAACTATTCGGAAACCGCTATAAACCGATACAGTTGCAGAGCGATAATTATCAGAAGGGAGTAATGGTTCCGTTTTATGAGGCACTGACCAAGTATTATACTCCGGCTGCCATCGGTAATGCGAAATCCAAGATCATTGAGCCTTACTTCAACTATCTGAACAAGACCTATTACCAGCTTGAGAAGAACTGGAGCGGTGTGAATATCAACAGCAGACGGGAGTCTCAGCCCAATGTGGAGATCCTTAACCGTAACCGTCATCTCATTCCTGATGAAGCCGGCGTACTGGCTCAGATACATGGAATCATGAGACGGGAAAGAGCGAAGAAGCTGGACGCTTACCTTGCCGCTTGGGAAGGTACTCCCGATGAACGCCGCCTGCCATTCAGCGACGAGGAATACCTGATGCTGATGGGTGATACGACAGGACGTACCAACCGTCTGACCGGAAAGGGACTTCTGATTGAACTGGCGGGTGAACGGATCAACTTTGAGAGCTTTAACATGGAACTGCGTAATCACTATAATGAAGACTGGGTGGTTCATTACGATCCCGACGATCTCTCCCAGGTACTCATCTGTAATGCGGAGGCAACCAAGGGTCACTATGTAAAGAAAGAAATCGGTGACCTGCGCTTCCTGATGCATCGTGATATCAAGACTCCGATGGCCTTAGTCGATCAGAAGCCGGAACATTTCGAACACCGTAAGAAAGTGAATGAGTTCAATCGACAGTTCGAGCAAAGGTATATTGAGAAGCAGGAGCATGTAGACGAAGTGATTTATTCTATGCGGGAGAGAATTCCTCTACTTAAGAGTAACAACCTGCTTGACCGGGCATTGATTCTGGACAGTAAAGGAAGGCACAAGGATAGAAAATATGAGGCAAGGGAAGATGTTCAGGATGTGGAATACGAGGAGATCTCCTCCGGACCGGTCAAGATACTGCCTCCTGTCGCGGACGACGATTACGAGTGGAGCACTTCAGATATGAGTTTTTCAAGATAATTAATAACATAAAAACAATATAAAGATGGACAAGAAAGCATTAAAACTGTACATAGAGAATTTGATAAACCGCGGTTCCTCACCTGCAGAACTGGCACGTCGCTGTGGCGTATCCGACACCGCCATGTCGCAGTTCCGTTCTGGAAAATATGGAGCGAATGACGACAACCTGGCAGCCAAGATAGCATCAGGACTTTATTTCTACGAAAACTCACGTAACGTAGTTGACAGCGTAACCTCATACAAGCAGGTCATGACGGCCTTTACCGCAGCAAAGAAAAAGAGCAAATGGATATGTATCAGCAGTCGTAGTGGAAGTGGAAAAACACAGTCACTCATCGACCTGTACAACCTGTACAGCGACAAAGGTGTAGTCTATATCAAATGTCGCAAATGGAGCAGCCGCAAGTTCCTCACCCGTTTGGCGCAAGCTATGGGAGAAACTGTGAAGGGAAATATGGACAATGACGACTTGCTCGACCTCTGCGTCAGACACATGAACGGCATATCAGGTCGTAAGCCTATCCTGTTGATTGATGATGCCGGAAAACTTACTCATTCGGCTATGTGCACGCTTATTCCTTTATATGACGACACGCTTGGCCGCATGGGATGCTTGGTAGCCGGCACAGAAACATTGGAACGCAATATCAAACGCTATGTGGGACGTATTGAAGGATATGACGAGATAGACGGTCGTTTCGGGCGGAACTATATAGACTTGTTTGGAGCAACAAAGAAGGATGTCATCAATATCTGCCTTGCTAACGGCATAGATAAGGAGACGGCGGAATCAATATGGGGAAGACTTCCTAAGATAAAGAAACAGCCACGCAAGGATGATCCTAGGGAAGTATTGTTTGCCGCAGACCTGCGCGAACTCATCGGAATGATAGACGATGTTGTCATCAGAGAAGAATTCAGCAATGGAGGGCTGCAGGTATGATTCGTTCCCTTTCTTTTGACAATATCCTGAACAAGAAGTACGAGTACATTCCCTTCTCTAAAGACTTCATGGATGCGTTCGGCAAGCGTCAGAAGTCAGGGGCATGGATCGTCTACGGGAAATCCGGACAGGGAAAGACTTCATTCACGTTCCAGCTGGCAAGAGAATTTGACCGTATTGGTTACAAGGTACTCTTTGCCTCCCTTGAGATGGGAACGGAGGCTGACTTTAAAGATTCTCTTCTCGGATTTATGAACTCATCCAGAAGCGGAATGATCTTTTGGGACGAGATGCCCACTTATGATGAATTTGACGAATATCTGGGTAAACAAAGGTCTCCGGATGTGATCATAATCGACTCCTTGCAGAGTCTTGAAGGAGAGATGGATGTGACGGCCAAACAGCTGATAGAGCTCAGAAAGAAGTATAATAAGAAGATTTTCATTTATATCTCTCACGTGGAAGGAAGAGAAGTGCAGGGGACGATGGCTTACCGGATAAAGAGAGACTGTTTCTCCCGTATTGAAGTAGACGGTTTCCGCGCTAAATATATCAGTCGTGGTGCTCCCGGTCCCAAAGGATTCTATGTAATCTGGAAGGAGGGCTACGAGAGACAATGGCTGAAAGACAGTGACGAACCACTAAATGACAACGATTATGAGCAATAACAAACCTTCCACCCTGGTGCTTTACGCCACCAATCCTCAGAAAACCTTGCTTCATCGCCTTAAGCGGCAGACAGGCATGAGCGAAGATGATTATCGCGCAATGATCTATGATGCCAGCAACGGCCGCACTGACTCATCCAGACAGCTATATAAGTATGAAGCCACACATCTGATCAAAAGGTTACTTGATCCGCAAGGGGTGAATGAGAAACGCCAGGAGGAACAGGCAAAAGTCGTGGGACAGATATTCGGTATATCCATGCATATTGGTATTCTCAACAAGGATTATCGTACTGATGATCCTGAAGAGGTTGAGATGAACAAGGCAAAGATCTCCTCCTTCTTGAAAAGACGTGGAAGCATCAAAAAGGATGTAAGCCGGCAAAATCTGGAGGAGTTAAAAGAGACTTTAAAGCAGTTACAAACGATTAAGAAAAAGGAGGAAAAATGAAATGGGCTTATAGACTGACGATTGTCCTCTGTATTCTCGGAATCATCACTGGGGATAGCATAAGTACAAAGGTATGGGCTTCCAGTTGCCTGTTCTGGGTACTGATCGCTTCCAAGAACAACAATGACAACGACAGAAACGAGAGAAATCAACATAGTATTAATTATTAAAATCAATTTTTTATGGCAAAGACAAGAGTAAAAAGGACGGTTATTACCGGTGTGACAAGCGAACAGGTAGAAGCGGCATTGAGTGAATTCTCGCAGGCTGACTCAAGAATTCAGAAGATCACCGCTGAGATGGAACTGAAGATTACTGCCATCCGTGACAAGCATGCGGAGGAACTGGCAGAACTTCAAAAGAAGAAAGATGACTCAATGGAGATCCTTCAGGTATTCGCTACGGAGAATAAGGAAAGCCTCTTCTCTAAAACAAAGAGTTACAAGAGTGCTCATGGAATTTTCGGATTCCGCACAGGAACTCCCAAGATCAAGCAACTGAAAGGTTTTACAAAGGAATCCGTGCTTGCTTTGGTAAAAGCCATTCTCCCGGATTACATCCGCACGGCGGAAGAAGTTGCAAAGGATCGCCTGCTTGCTGATCGTGATAAGGAAGAGGTAGCAGAGAAACTGTCTAAATGCGGTATGGTTGTAGTACAAGATGAGACATTCTATGTGGAACCAAAGAAAGAAGACCAGACGTCCTGAGTACTCATACGCCCCTATTGGCAGCCGCTGGGTAGTTTATCACTGGATAGAGACCGGGAATATCAGCACCGCAGACAAGGTTGATGAATTCCCCACCCGTGAAGAAGCACGCAAAGAATGTTATCGACTCAACGGCTGGAAGTATGAAGACCCTGAAAAGAGAAAGAATAACCTCAAGAATTAATAATTAAACAATTTATAATTATGGGAATGCACACATGGTTTGAGTGTAAAATCCGTTATGAGAAAGTCGTTGAAAACGGAATGCAGAAAAAAGTGACAGAACCTTATCTGGTAGATGCCCTCAGCTTCACGGAGGCAGAAGCAAGGATAATCGAGGAGATGACTCCCTTTATCTCCGGAGAGTTTACAGTTTCGGACATCAAGCGTGCCAACTACAGCGAAATTTTCCCCAGCGACGCCGAATGTGATGATCGTTGGTTTAAATGCAAGTTGTGCTTCATCACATTGGATGATAAGAGCGGAAAAGAGAAGAATACGAGCACTTATGTGCTGGTACAGGCTGCGGATCTGGGATGGGCGAAGGAGAACCTTGATGCCGGCATGAAAGGCACAATGGCAGACTATCAGGTGCTCTCGGTAGTGGAAACAGCTATCATGGACGTATATCCTTATACAGCTGACAAAGACGCCAATCCTGAATCCTCGGACGAGAAGAAAAAGAAAGAATGAACAGTTCAAAGGTAGTCGTAGTCCTGCTCATTGTATGTGGGCAGGACTCCCATAACGATCCGAAAGAGATGGTGAGCAAGGTTGACATGGAAGATGATCTGCTACAGATTAAGATGCGGGACATCGAGTATGAGATAGATTCCTTCAGGCAAGAGGAGAATAAACGAATGCACTTTGGCTGGCATACGCGTGACAAGCCTTTCCATCCGCAGAATTTCAGACGAGAGATTATCTGGCATCGCATCAGGAGCCGGTGCTTTTAAAGACAATTAAATAACCATTTAAATAACAATCTATGAACTTAAAAGAAAATAAAGACAAGAAGCCGATGGAGATTATTCTGGAAAAGATTTCTAAAGTGACGGGAGTATCAAAAGATCTGATCCTCTCTCGTTCGAGGAAGCAGGATGTGGCTGATGCAAGAATGCTATTCTGCTACATGGCTCGCAAGGAAGGTTACCTCCAGCGTGAAATAGGAGATTTTGTCGGACTAGTACACTCACGTGTCTCTGTGGCTTATTATGATGTAAGACTTAGAAAAGAGAAGTTCCGTCCACTTATCGGCAGATTATCCGGGTGCGGAACGGGAGGTGTCTAGCAGCAGTATGTTTGGCTGTCTCCATGCGGGCGGAGAAACCCGGAAGAGACTATAGGAATCGCTTCAGGCAGAGCAAACCGCTTGAAGGTATATACTTTACCGACTTTGTCAGAGAAGTGCTTGAAAAGAGAAGCAGACGCAGGTCTGAGTATTATGCAGCCGTTTATGATGCAATCATCAGACATATAGATAATTTTTCTGTTGAGTTTGGCTGTGACATATTCACCAATTCTGTTACGGAGGAATTTCTGGATGATTTCATCGTTTATCTCGAAGATCAGGGATTACGGCATAATACAATCGTTGGATACATTCAAAAGATTCAGTCGCTCGTCAGAAAGGCTTTGCAATACAATTATGCGGTTGACAGTACTTATGATGAGATAGACTTAAGGGAAGAGCCGACCAATGCCGTCTTCCTGTCAATGAATGAGATTACGAGGATATATTACTATAAATTCGGGAAACAGGATAAAAGGAAAGCCAGGGAAAGGATACGTGATCTGTTTGTCATAGGATGCCTGACAGCTCTGAGATATTCCGATTATTCGACATTAACCAAAGATAACCTGAGAGATGGATACATCATAAAAAGAACCAAGAAAACCAATGTGGATGTCAAGGTACCGGCTCACGACTACATAAGGGAGATCTTTGAGAAGTATCAGGGCCGTATTCCCGGAGGATTATGCATTCAATACTTCAACAAGTATCTGAAAGTCATAATGAAGGAGATAGGATTAACAGATAAAATAACCTATTCCTATACTAAGGGAGGAAAGTTGGTTACAGTGACAAAAGAGAAATGGGAACTGATCAGTAGCCATACTGCAAGAAGAAGTGCTGCTACCAATATGTATCTAACAGGACGTATGAAAACATTGGAAATAATGAGACTAACAGGACATAGGTCCGAGCAGAACTTCTTCCGGTATATCCGGTTGACTGCAGATGATACTGCCAGATCGATTTCAGGGGATTTTTTCTGGAGAAAATAAATTAACGTAGACCAATAAAGTAAAATCAAAAATGAATATTGTGAGTCGTGTTATATGCTTCTTTTGTGGACACATGCCTTATCGAGTGACATGGAATAACGCTTCATATATCAGAATGAAGCGGAAAGGTGGTCAAAAGCGAGGTAAGCATATTCATAAATATCACACTAAACATTATCGAGAGTATTGTATTAGATGTAGTAAACTTCTTAAAAAGAAATAGCAAAAATGAAATCACAAAAAGCAAGGGATTTTGTAAAGACGATGGAAGTAGATTATAATGCTAAAAATAAGATGATTAATTCTACTGTGGCTCATCAAGCTGTTCGAATGGCTGAGATGGATTTGACGAAAAAAGCCATTGAAGCCCTTTCTTCCATTTTAGAAGATTGGGTGCATGGTGGTGATGCCGACTATATTATTGCAGAATTTGAAGAAAGATTAAATGACTAATAACTAAGGACAATGAAAACAATTGACTCAATTATCATTCACTGTTCAGCAACACGTGCCGGGCAGGATTTACGTGCAAAGGATATAGACCGTATGCACAAACAGAGAGGATTTAGCCAGATCGGTTATAACTTCGTGATCGACCTTGATGGTCATGTAGAGCATGGACGTCCACTTTCTATTGATGGAGCTCATTGTAATACAAAAGGATTTTCCGGTATATCTTACAATAAGCACTCTATTGGTATCTGCTACATTGGTGGTTTAGATGCGAGTGGAAGACCAGCCGATACTCGTACTCCCGAGCAAAAAGCGGCTTTACGTGGACTTGTAGCGAAAATATGCAAAGAGTATGATATCATCGAGTTACTTGGCCATCGGGATACTTCACCTGATCTGGATGGCTCAGGTGAGGTGGAATCAGCGGAATTTATCAAAGCATGTCCCTGTTTTGATGTGAGAAGTGAGTTTTCTAATTTTTTACGTAATACTGTTATAAAGGCAAAATAGGTAATTATGGGAGCAGAAGAAAATATAGACATAAAGAGTTTTCCTAAGCAGTATTCGGTAGAGGAAAGCACAATGGGTGGTATTGGACGAAAAGTTGAAGTTTGCTTTCATTATAAAGCTAACAACGCTATTTCCGGTGTGATAATTCGAGATGATAAAGAGTCGCCGTTTCGAACGTTAATCCGTCTTTACGATGGAAGGGTGGTGCTTGCTACTGAGTGTCAATTCAGGGCACTCCCTGATATAGATAGAGAAACTATCGATCTATTTACATTTAATGAATAAGAATTATAAATCGATACATAAAAACACCAAAGAAAATAAATAAAATGAGCCTTGGGAGGGCTTTGTAAAACCCAAATTAATTGTATATGGAAACTAATACTCAAGAAAACAAAAAGAAATTGGAAGAACTAAAAGAGGCGGCTAAGCCATTGATTAAGTACCTGTGTGAAAATTACCATCCTCATGTAACTGCAATTGTGACTCCTACAAGCGTAGAAGTGATGGAGGGTATTCAAGCCGTTCCCAATGTAACCGAATTTATTGTTGACTAATACTTTGCCATACAGGAGGTGTTCAACTTCTGTATGGCTCAAATCAAAATTAGATATGAACATAGAAAAAGCCGCAAGAAAAAGCTCTATAAAAGCAGGGTATAATCCTGATATTGCTGCTGACGCAGTAGGGCAAGCTGTGTATGAAGCAGCCTATAAGGCAGGAGCGAACGAGATGAGGAAACATTCCATATTAGTTTATAGAAGCCTTTGCCCTTCATACAAGGTTCAATCTCGCTATGAATGTGGAAACTACTCCCATCGGATGGAGTGGAAAACTAAAGTATGTGACATGAATTGTCAGTATATGAAGAATTTAATGGAAAGACTTTAATTAAATACAATATAGATATGAATTGAATAAGATATGGTGGTGGATTTGAACTCACCTATACGCCATTACCTCGTGCATAGTCTACCATTCGCACTCGACTTTGCTTGCGCTTTCAGGGAAAACCAGTAGGTAGCATTTATCCCAAACCATATCTTGGAACAAAGATAAATAAAAAAAAGATAAATATGAAAATATGGAATTTAAAACCCAATATAATATAGGAGACAAATTATACTATTGGAGTATAGATAAGGTGAAAATATTATATGGAGAAATAACTGGTATTAGCTTTTATGCAACTCTTAATGGTGACAATATAGGTATAAAGTTAGATTATTATATTAGACCCTCTGGAAATGCTTTAAGCGAAAGAGTACCTGAACATCTTATGTTTAAAGACAGAGATGATGTTTTTGATTTTTGTTATAAGTTGACAAATGATTTATAAGAGAATTAATAACGGGTGCCCGGCAGACTAGCCGCAGCACCCGTTATTCGTATATAAGAAAAGTCAATCGATCATTTCCTTCCAGGGAATTTCCACTCCCTTCTTCTTCATCTTATAGAGCCACACAAGGAAGATCATTCCTTTGAATCCATCCGGATCTTCCAGATACTTCCTTGCAGCCTTGAGGATAACCGGTTCCGTGATCATTGCCTCCGGATACCAGTCGCTGTATAGCATGTTGGCCAGATAATGCAGGTCATGCAGGCTTTCCTTATCCGGAAGCGAAAGTTTCTCTCTTTTGAATGCCTCGATGATATCCTCCATACTCCAGCGATGATTGGTGCCATCCACATTCTTCAGATGCCGGATCGCAAACTCTGCCAGCTTCTCGTTGAAGTGCTCGCCATATTTTTCGATGTACTCCCTTTTGTAGTCACATCCGATAATGATCATGTACATGGCCTTTACTTTTTGAATTCGTTGATAAATTCAGAGATGGCTTCAGAGAGCTTGTCGACCTTACTTTCCAGATTGCCGATGCGCTTCTCGTTCTCCTTCTTTTCCTTGTAATCCGTATCCCACTCCTCCAGGATGTCATCACAGGTCTGCACGTTCTTCTGGTGTTTATCGTAGGAGTCTATGACTGCCTGACTCTGTGCACGTGTGGCACGCACTTCCGCGAGGATACCTTCCTTGTCGGCCGAGAACACTAACGTTCCGGCATAACATACAGAAAGCGTCTCCGGCATGGTGAAGGTCTGCGTCTTTTCTCCCAGCAGAAGAGTGACGTCTACCACCCTTCCCAGGTTCTGAGGAGTCTGTCCGGGCTTCTGTGCCGGGAAATAGGGATCTCCAATGCTTACGACCTTACCGGTCTCAGCCTTCAGCGTTTCGTGGTTCAGCACGTATATGGGATATCCGTTCTTTAAATCTTTGATCAGCATAATTTAAATTCGTTTTAAAGGTTTTAAAAACAGTCCGGGAGGTTTTCCTATTGTGGTCCTCCCGGCTGGAATAATTACGCAATTACGATGGTCAGTGAGTCGTTGAGCGTATAGGTATGTGCCCTTCCGCATTGTACGTCCGATCCTCCCTGTCTCCGCCCCACCGATGTGATGGTAACGGAAGTCGGAACGGCCGTCTGTCCCTGAAACGCCGCAACAAAATGTTCGGTAAACAGTTGCGTGGCAGCCCTGCATCCGCATCCGGGAGTAACTACGGTTACCACGGCGGTAACTGGTACAAACACCGTTGTGCCATTAAGCACCGGTGTACCGGCGGTGTAATTCACCGTAACCTGCGGTTGCAGACTGGAGTCGATGCAGAAGGGGCGGCAAAGCCTCTCCTTGAATGTTGCCAGAACTGCCAGCTGATTGGCCACCGGTGCGGCAGCCAATCCTACGGGTGATAATGTAACCATATCAGTTTTCTGTTTTTACGGTTACACTCCCACCCCCATATTCCCCGAAGCGCATCCGCATCCTCCGTTCATCACGGAAGCGATGTAGCGGTTCTGTCTTTCCTGGGAGAGTTCGAACTTAAGATCCTGAATCTTCAGCTTGTCCTCAGCCGACCAGTGGTTGTTCAGCGTATCGATGATACGTTGCGTGTTGTCCTGACCCGCGCGGATGATGTCGCACTTGTCCTGTTGTGCCTGGAAGGCGGTAGCGGAGAATCCCTGCGCGATTGCCACGCCCAGATCCCGTTGTCCGTTACGGAGCTCACCGGTCTGCTGACAAGTCGCAAGCTGTTGCTCGTATCCCATCTTCAGGATTGCCTGTTGTGTCTGGCAGCAGCAGTTTTGCAGTGCCTGAATGACGTTACAATCACCCATATTGACTGCATTGATCACGCGCTCAGCCGAGAATCCCACTTGCCCGGATACCTCCTGGATAGCGGAACGTACAGCACAGATGGACTGGTTCAACATGTTGAAGTCACAGTTCAGGTTGTCTGACAACGAGCGGATGGCACCCGTATTTCCATGAATACCGTCCATGAGCAGATTGCTGTTCTGGTTGTCGGACATCTGTGTGCGGATCGCATTGAGTTGTCCCTGGATTTCGGCATTCTGGAGGTTTCCTCCCTGATTCCAGCCTTCGCCGTACATCATGCGCATCATGCCCATCATCATCATGTAAGCGAAAGGATTGTTCATCCAGTTGTTTGCACCGCCGTTCATCAGGGCGGCCATTTCGGCACCATTGTCCTGTCTGCCGAGCAATGCGCCCATGAGCGCATCATTGTTGCCGCGGTAAGGATCTCCGCAACAAATAATCTTTTCTTCAGCCATAGCCTTTATAATTTTATTAGGTTCCGGTCACTACTTGACCGTACTGCAAACATACTAGTCTGTCGCCGGCTGTTCTACGCATCGCTTCCCATGCGCTTCCTGATCTGTGACAAATAAATACCGATCATCGGTGAGGTGATGTTTCGTCTCATCAGGTGCCGGACGCCTCGGGCTGTTCGGTGAAGAAATGTTGCGATCTGGTCGGGATACAGTCCTTTCTCGGTCAGAAGGGTAACAAGAACATACCTGGCATCGGTAGCCTCCATATCCTTATAATCACCCAGAATTCTATCCCTTGTTACTTCCGTTTCTTGCTCTGTCAAGGAAAGCAGTCTAAAGAAAATTTCGCTCTTACACATAAATTTCTAATTTTTATTCTTATTTTTGTGCACCACAATAAACATAGCGCAATTATCCATGTTAAGGACTTTAGCCCTCAGCGTGTGGATAGTTGCGCTATCTTTTCCTTGTTTATTTGTGGTGATTTAAACGGAAGCGTTGAGGGCTTTTTTATAATTCCCTCCTTATAATTGCATATTTATCTAGAAATCATTACTTTTGCATAGGTATCAGTTTTTTATATTTAGAAGTTTTCAGGGTATGTCAAAAGGTAGAAGTTCAGAACTAATCGAAAAACGTAACGAGGCGTTGCTGCGTCGTTATTACTATTGGACTGAGGTACAGCGTCTTCGTTTTGATGATGCCCTTAAGATTCTTTCCGAAAGAGAGTTCTTCATCAGCATAGATCGCATCATGGCCATCATCCGTGAAAACTGCAACAAGATCAAGGATGTGAATGTCCGTCCCGTTCCCGTCATCAAGAAGCCACGTCTGACAGCCTCCCAGCTTTCACTCTTTACTGAGTGATCCATCCTCCCATACGGTTGTCTCATAGTGCATCTCATAGATCTTTATCCCCCTGGGCATGGTATAGTACCTGCTTCTTTTCCTTTGCATCGGCGTTTGGCAGCATTCGGGACGGTACATCTGCAAAAGAGAGTGTACCTGCCTGGTTTTCTCCATCCTTTCGGCTGCCTTTTCAGCAGTACCACTGGTGTAATGCGTGTCATCATAGCAGTCGATGGCCAGCTTGACAATGACGTTTACCGTTCCTTTCTGCATGATTCCGCCCACTCCTCCCAGCGTCTGCCACTGTACTTCGGGAGTGTCGATCAGTACCATCGGGTAAACCATCGGATAGGTCTCGGAGTCCTCATCCTGTCGGTAAAGCATATCCAACTGGCCGTAATCCTCGTCTACCTGGCCGTGCAGCCATTCTATGTTGTCGGCTATCCTTTTTTGGATATCATTAAATAGTGTTTCCATTGCTATTTTAGTTTTTAGATTGTCCCCGATGCGAATATCAGGGACAATCAGTGTTTACTTACTTGCCAGATCAATGCGTTCTCTTAAGGTAATAAGATAGTCGTGCATCTGTACCTTTTGAACTTCCATTAAGGCAATCTGATTCTCGCCCGCAATTTCAACGGCATCCTTTCTTCCCAGAAACAGGACCAGCTTATTATATTTGTCCATCAGTTCATTATATTCGATGCGCAGGCGATCAATAAACGTCTGATTGACAGGGTACCGGTCTTGCAAAGCATATCCAAGCAGGAACCAGACTTTATCCTCTATCTTCCGTAAGCAAATCTCTTTCCCGATTTCCTCACTGTAATTAGCAGGATCAACACAAGTCGTTGATTCCCGTAAAGTAAAACCGTTCTTCATACGAACCGTCACATAGGTGCATGGCTTATCAAACTCCACTACCGTTCTTACGATCACATCTTGCATATTAGCAAGCACTTCTTCTTTGGTTACTGTTACCATTTTAATCCATATTTTTTTGTTAAACATTGAGTCCGCTTGCCGAAATTGCTTAGTAAAGCGGTTTTCTTTATAAATTTTCGCTGCGGTACATCCGACGGACAAGGCAACGGATATACAAATGAGTAAGATTTTCTTTATCATTATTTTGTTAATATATTTGTAATCTCCTTTGTTACCTCCTCTCTGGTCATATCCCGGAGCTCCCGGCTTGGTCCGATAAAACGTCTCTGTGGCATGTTGACTTTGATGTCCAGCCTCTGTTTTTTCGTCAGTGCCATCGCCTTCCATTTCAGCGCCTCGGGCGGAGCGGCAGCAGCTTTCGCCTTCCGCGTCTTCTTCCCCATACGCTTGGTGATACCGGCAGCCTCGAAATACATCTTCCAGGCCATCTTTCGCATCTTGGGTGTCACTTTCGGATGGGTGGTAAAACTGCCTCCTTCATTATGTATTCCGGCATATTCGACCGGATTGAGAATGATCGCCTTGTACGATTCATGCTCATATTTGGTACTTCGTGAAAGATGGTTACGCCCGCTAAGCAGCGGAGTATACTCCTTCTTTTTGCCTTTGGCTGTATCCTGCCTGATTGTCCTTTTCCAGGGATGCAGTCCGTCGTCATAGAATCCTCCTTCCCTAAAGTTCCGGTTTACAAGGTTTACCGCCTTAGCTCCGATCTTGCGGGGAAGCGTGTCCTTGAAAGCCTTCTCGAGCTGCTTCTCTCGTTTGCGAAGTTCCCGGATCGCTTCGTTTACATTCATCCTTTCCTCCTTTCCAGAAAATCCCTTACTGCCTTGTCCGCTGTCGGGTAGGCATTGGCAATATAGGGATGTGTGTCGCTAAAGATCTTCGCATCCCGTCCCGGATTATTGTCCAGACCGGCAGACGGCTGGTAGTCCGAGAGGGGTATACCGTATTCGGATGTAGCCGGTTCATCCGTCTGTTCAAGCGAGCATTTGCAATTCCATCGGTCTCCGGGACGGTGACTCTTCCAGAAGCGATGTCCCTTGGGTAGTGTCAGTTCGATTCCCCAGAACTGCGCATGCAGGGGATCGGGATCGGCACTGGTTGTGGGCATCCATCTGAGGTTGGGCAGAATATCCTCGTCCCTTTCGAACACTCTCCAGTCAGCCGCCTGATGCGCACGAATGATGGCCGTATCATATTCCGTATCCAGCCACGCCGTATTGTATGTACCGATAATCCCCTGTACATCTTCCTGGAACCGATAGAAAGGCTTGAGCTTCCCTTTCTCGTCAAGCAGCTGCGAGGCGATATCGTTCTGCATCCGGTGGGTACGGAAGGCGGAGAATACCTCGTTGTTGCCGCGTATCTGCTCATAGAAGTCATGTTCGGGATCACGGCTGTCCCTTATCCCGAATCCTTCATCCGTTGCCCGGTTAAACGTTCTGATTGTTGCCAGGAACAAATCCTCGTCTATCTCTTCCTCTACGTTAAACGTCTTATAAAAGATATCCCGCAGAATCCTTGTCATCAGGTCTTCGGTAAACTCGAAAGCAACCGCCGCTGCCTGGTTGGTGAAGATAGGATGCCCGTGACAGTGAGAACACCGCTGACCATACAGATCATCCATTACCATTTTAAAGCCCCGCTTTTCGGGGCGTGCGCGAAAAAAGCCTTGATACGGTCTACGATTCCGTCCTCCTGCTTTTTCTCCCGCTTCTTTTCCTTCTTTTCCGGCTGCTTCCCTCCAGGTGGCAGTTCATTCTTCATTGTCTCCTGACTGTCAGTTGTTTCCCTCTTGAGCTCATCATAATTGTCCGGTTTGGGTATTCCGGTGGTCTCATAGATATAGTCATCCGAAACAGGTGTTCCCATCTGCCGCATACGCGATATGATATTTATCTCTTCGCTCGCTGTGGTCTCTTTGGGCTTGACGTAATAGAATTCCCCGCCTCTTGTGTCGTATCCGAAGGCGGTGAATATATCGGTCATGTCGTAGTTCAGCGTATTGAGTATCAGATTGCGGTCCGCTTCGTTTAGTTTTTTCTCTCCCTTCTCCTGTACAGTTCCTAATGCCTGTGTTCCCCGCTCCGATGCCTGTGTGGTCAGGGTATTGCCCAGTACGATCTTACTGATCTCATCGTTGCAGGTATCATACAGCCCTTTATAAAGGTCGGAACTGCCGCTCTTGCTGCCGCTCTCAACCAGTTTAAGGTTTGTCTGGTCGGAATGCAGATATACTCCTGCACCGCCCTGTTCCATCATATCCTCCACGGTCTGACTACGTGATTCCGTATCACCGGCACTGTAGGTATATTCCCGTATGGGCATGCCGAATATCTCACAGAACTGCGCCCAATCACCCATGTCATTGTTCTTGTACAACACATAGGGAGTGATTTTTGCCAGCCGTCCCAGGCTGCGTTTGTCCCCAACAAAGAGCATCGTATGGTAATTCTCCAGCGGTTCTCCGAATATCTCCTCCTGTCGGTGTTTGACCAGTTCCCGAACGGGATCATAGTTCTTGCGGGGAATCAGGATATAGTCCAGCCATCCGCTCTTGTCTAGCTTAAACTGGAACAGGGAGAATCCCCAGAAATCCGAGTCTATCAGGTCACCTATAAAGCGATAGAACCAGGGAGAACGCAGAAGTGTGTTGATCCTTTCATCCGGCTCGCCATTACGTCTGAACTCGATCTGCGAGCACTGCACGGCAGCCTTCCTCTTTTCGATAACGCTGCTTGTATGTCCGTCCATGAGAATTTCCTCGTACAGGTCATAGAGCTTTATCCTCTGCGAGAAATCCACGTTGTTGGCTCCCCGGATAGCCAGCATGTAATCCTGTATGTCCTTGTGGAACAGCCTGGGAGCAGTGATGATGATGGTTCCCGGTGCGGTCTTGCCCGGCAGCGGCATGTTGCCGCTTATTGATATTTCCTTCTTCTTTGCCATTTTAGCGATGTGTTACACGTTTGGGATTACTTCTTACCTGCGTAGGCATGTTGGCCCGGACGGTATCGTCATCCAGGCTCGGAGCGTCGGCTATGCTGAGCTCCATCCTGCTGACCATCTCCAGCCATTTGACGGCCCTCTCGTACCGTTCCTTGCGGAAAGAAGAGAACTTCTGGGGATTGTGGATGCTGCAGACATGGTAAAGGGTGATGTCGATAGCGAACATGAGTATGAGCGAGTTCCTGTCCTTTCCCCTTGCCGAGAATATCTTCTCGCAGTCATAGCGTGAGCCGAGATAAGATTTCATCTGGGCTATCGCCTGGTCCTCACAGATTTCCAGGACCGCTTCGTCCTGTCTTATGATGCTGTCCAGGATCTCCCTGTGGATGCTTGCATCGTAGTCATCCGGATTGATAAAATCGGCCATTTCCTACCTCCTGTATTTGTTAAGGGAGCGCAGTTTCTCCCTTTTGATCGTAATTGTCTTCTCCAGGCTGCCCGCCTTCATGTCTATCACCCTGTTGCCGCCTTCCACGCAGTCCGGGCCGTCCGCCGGGTACGGAAGCGTCAGGTCGAAAAGCTTGAACTGGTCGGTAAGCTCCTTCATGTCCAGCGAGTCTTTTTCCTGCTCATTGAAAATGAGGTTTCCTTCCCTGTCCAGCGGTTCGAGGTTCGCCTCGATACGGGTCGCCTTGTCTGTCTTCCTGTCCTCGTCGGGCTTGATGTTGAGCGGAATACCGTGCTTCTTGCGCAATCTGAGCAGATGCTTTCGTAAAACCTGCTGGAAGAAAGGGTCCTGCAGCTTGTTGTTCTCCACGTAGCAGTAGACGGTCGCCTTTCCCTGTACGTAGCTGTACTGGTTGAAGAACGCTTCGATAAAATCCTCGTTCTTTCCCCTAAAAACCCTTGCCTTGATGACGTATAGTGTACCTTTAAGCTTTCCCAGCAGGCAGACGGATTTGAAGGAAGCCTGCTTCTTCTTGCTTTCTCCCGGAGCGGGGTCGCCGTAAATGACCAGATACCGGAACTTGCTGAGCGGCGGGACTTTACCGAACACGACATTTTTGAATATATTGCCTTCGCTGACGGGATTGTTAAAGAACTCCTTCTGCGCCGATGAAGTGCTGATAAGAGAGAGGAACATATCGATATCCTCTTCCGAGTTTTTTGCCGGCCATACAGATAGTCCGTTCTTGTCCCTGATGTTGATAATGTCCACATGTCCGATACCGTGCTGCTTTTGGAGTTCCTTCGCCTTTTCGATGGCCCTTTTGATACAGCAGTCCATTGCAATGATGTTCCCATTGAAAAGGATGCGGTATTTTCCCGATACGGACATGGCGGGGATCAGCGCGTCCTCCAGCCATTTCCATTTATTTTTGATACGTTCGCTGTTGCGGCATTCCTCGTCGGTATCGATATCATCAATCAGGATAAAGTCCGGACGCACGTTCTTGTTACGGGTACCGCGCGGGGACTGTCCCGCTCCGATGGCACGGAAGGAACATCCGGATCTCAGCGTAAATTCTCCCGTCTCCCATTCGCCCAGTTTTCTCTGTGGACCGTAATCCTGGATGATTCGCTGGTTTTCTTCGAAGTTCGCCATAAAGGGTAGCAGCAGACGCTCCGCATTGTCCAGTGAGTTGGATATCAGCAGCACGTTGCGTATCTTGCCGGTAAGGGCCAGGTAGCTTATTTCCATCATGGCCCGTGCCGATTTTGCCAACTCGCGCGACCACGCGCGTACCTCATACCATCTCTCGTGGGTGAGAATACGGTGTGTAGCCGCTTTATGAAACTCCGCCGCCTCCGAGGTGCAGTACATCTCAAAATAATAGCGGAACCAGCTTTCCGGATCTTTCTCCAGATGACGACGGCGTGCCTGAATATCTGCTGTCGTATCCATCGGATTGATGTCCGAACTCTCCTTGATGGAAACGACCAGGTCATTCCATTCCGCCAGTTCCGCCCTGTCCTTGGATGTAAGTTTGAGTTTTGTCATACTACATCAGAGTTTTGATTTTATATAGGCATCCAACAGAGGTACGATCTCCTTGCTGCGTGCCATGTCGTAGGTGCGCAGCCACTTGACGAAACTCTTGAATACAGAAAGGATATCAGCCAGTCCGACATCCGTTTCCATTTTCTTGATCGCATTTGAGATCTTGGAGATGGTATCCGATTCAGCCGCGTTGGCAAACCTCTCTCCCGTGGGCTTCTTATTAATGGCCGCGTTCAGTTCCGAGAGTTGCAGGTACAGGTTCTTGAGCTGCTCCTCACGTGTGATGGTAATGGAAACCTTGTGACGTTCCCAATTCCCTTCCTTAATCCACCGGGAGACAGTCTGGCGTTTTACTCCCACACGCTCGGCAATCTCCTCCTGTGTCAGGTCTTCTCCAAGATAAATACTCTTTGCAAAATCTTTCTTCTGTCTGCTTGTCAATTCTGCCATTTCATGATCATTTATTTTTGGCAAAATTCACATATAATTATCTAATAAACAATACGTTGTACTTATGATATAACTTTACAGACATACCATGCAGCCACAAAGTTGTATCATGTTCAACGGGTATTGTAAGGGGTAAAAAAACTGTTCATATTTGCAGCATAATTTTAAAGTTGGCCGCATGAAAAAGCGATACTTCAATATGATACCATCCCCTGATACCGCCTGTATTCTCCTGTATGGGGAGATAGGCGGTTTTGACGGAATCAGCGACAAGGACATTGTTGCCGAGCTGTACGAATACGCCTCGATGTACAAGAGTATAGATATACGTGTCAATTCTCCCGGAGGCAGCGTATATGCCGGTATGTCCATCTTTAATGCCCTTCGTAGCAGCGAAGCTGACATTACCATTTATGTCGACGGAATTGCCGCCAGTATGGCCAGCGTCATTGCCCTGTGCGGAAAGCCTGTCTATATGAGTCAGTATGCCCGTCTGATGCTGCATGCTCCCTACGGCGGATGCTATGGAAACAAGGAGGAGCTTAGGTCTGTCAGCGATGAACTGGCATCCCTGGAGGATACGCTTGCTGATATGTACGCCTCCCGTCTGGGCAAAACACGTGAGGAGATCAAGGATACTTATTTCGACGGAAAGGATCACTGGATCACAGCGAAGGAAGCGAAAGAGATGGGGCTTGTTGACGGTATCTATGACATCAAGGAGAAGGTGGATGCCCAGAGTCCGCAGGATATCTATGCTGTTTTCCAGGCCCGCCTGAACAGTCAATCATTTAATACCCATAATAACATGTATGAAGAACTGAGAAAAAGACCCTCCTTCGCCGCGTGCGCGACGGATGAGGATGTAGTGCGCATGCTTGCCTCGCTGGAAAACAAGGCGGGGCAGTATGACGCTGTTGTGAAGGAACGTAACGAATTGAAAACCAGCCTGGACGGGTATGCCCAAAAAGAGAAGGAGGCCCGTGAGCTGGAGATCAAGAACCTGCTCGAGTCGGCAATGCAGAAGGGGCGTATTGCTCCTGCCAGCCGTGATGCGTACAAGGCCATACTGGAGAAGGACTTCGAGAATGGCAAGAAGATCATCGAAAGTCTGCCTGAGAAGAAGAGTGTAGAAGACGTACTGGATGCCTCTGCTCAAAACAAGGAGTCCAGCTGGAACGAAAAATGGAACGATATCCAGAAAAAAAACGGTTTTAAATAAAAAATAAAGCAATATGGCTGTAACTATTGTCAATACGAACTATGATGGTGAGGTACTCGACAGAATCCTTACCAAGGCCGCTACAGGCAACGAACTGGTACAGAAAGGGCTGATCAACCTGGTGCCCAATGTATCAAAGAAATACTCTATTCCTCGCTTGAAGACAAGCAAGATGCTCCGCAAACGGGTGGAACAACCAGAAGACAAGGATTCCAAGGGGAATTTCAATTACTCGGAAAAGTCGCTGGAACCAAAGGATTTCATGGCTTTTACCACTTTCAATCCACGTTCCTTTGAGGCAATCTGGCGTCCGTTCCAGCCCAAGGGTAACCTGGTATTCCGTGATCTTCCGCCCAATATTCAGAATGTGATGCTTAAGGCGCTTTCCGACCAGGTGGACTTCGAGTTGGGATATCATTTCGTCAATGGTATCTATGTGAATGACGAAGAGGACGACGAGCATCTGTTCAACGGAATCCTTATGCGTGTATTCGAAGATCCGGAGGTGATCCGTGTACAAGCATCTGCTGACGACACGATGATCGAACGCCTGATGCGTGTACGCAAGGCAACTCCGCAGGTACTTCGCAATAATCCCAGCTTTGTCTATATCATGTCCGTGGACGATGCGGACCGTTATGACGACGAACTGACACAGCGCATGGGCAAGGGAGCAAACTGGACGGACACCAACTCGATGCGCTTCAAGGGAACTACCATCAAGACCATCGCCTCATGGCCTGACGGTCTTATTATCGGAACCGTTGCGACTCCTACCGAACAGTCCAACTTCTGGGGAGCTGTCAACCTGCAGAATGACTTTGATGTGATCCAGATCGACAAGCTGACCAATGCCGGTGAAAGATACTTCTTTAAGATGCTCATGACAGCGGATACCAATACTGCCTTCGGTGAGGAAGTAGTTATGCTGGATGTACGTGAGGGTAACAGCATTACAGCTGCCGGAACTGCCATCACCATTACATCACAGAATGACGCGGTGCTTCTGTCTCCTACAGCAGATACGACCTATACCATTGATGGTTCAAAAGTACTTTCAGGGGCACGTCTTGCTGTCACCAACCAGGCTGCATCCTTTACGGCAACCGTACAGGGTGTTGAAGTACCTGCAGGTAAGAGTACATCTCTTTACTTTGATGGAAAATCATGGTTTGAAGGAGAGGTAGTAAATGTAGGTATCAGCGGCAAGACAGACTCAGAGAATGCTTCGAAGGCGAGTGTGCCCTCTGCTATCAAGGAAACATCCGAGGAAGAAGAAACTGAGTAATCATCTCTTACCTGAATCGCAATGGACTGGAGTACTGTACTTACCATCTTGCAAGACTGGTTTGCTCCTACGGGGATAGTCGTCATGGCCATTGGCTGGTGGCGTGACCGCAGGCTGACGAAGGTCCGTGCGGTCAAGGAAAACGAAGGCGTGTATCATCAGTTGTATGACGACCTCTCTGCGACAACTCTCAAATTAAGTGATCAAATAAGAAAAGTCAATGGAAAGATCATCATTTTCGAACAGGCATTTCGCAGGTGCCATCAGTGCAGGTTTGCTGAGCATTGTCCTGCTCTTATCTTCCTGCGCAGCAAGCAGGGAGAACCGGACAGTCGTCCGCTCGGGGTCTCTTCAGCGGAGCGGAACCGAGGTAATCACCTCCGCGAAGGACCCGATGAGGATGGCGAGCCTGACACTGGAACCGGAACGTCTGCGGATGATCGCCAGCCTCCCTAAAAACATAGGTGTGCAAAAACAGGAAAATGGTCTGAATCTCAGGATTGAGTCTGACGGAGAAGGTGGCGTGAACGTCACGGCACAGACTGAAGGGAAGCAGGAGATCACAATAGAGAGGACGTTCGCGGAGAATAGTGAAACGGATGAGATGCTCAAAGAGGAAACAACACCATCACCCTCCTTTTGGGAGCGGGCAAAGATAAAGGTCATAGGATTGTGTCTTATATGCCTGCTCCTTTTAACAGGGTCCCGGTGGCTTAAAAGCAAATTAAAAAACAATTTAAATTAGATTGATATGGAGAATACTGGAGCTATCTATGGAGTAAGCTCGCTTAAATATAACGGATCGGCACTTGGTCTGATTTCCGAGGACGGCATGCAGCCGGGCGGAGATTCCGCTACCAAGAACCGTATCTGGGCGGCACAGAAACGCAATGCGCCGTTTGCTGTGATCAAGGGTACTCCCGGAACCAAGATGTGGACGTTTACCCTGATTGAGCTGCTGGCTAAAAACATGGTACAGGTCATGGGTGGAGAGGCTGATGAACAGGGTAACTATACACCGCCGACCGAGGACAAGGATGTTCAGGGCGTGTTTGATATCGGATGTACCACTGGCCATACCATCCGCATCTATAACGGGCTGCTTACCTGCAACTTCGCCAACGGCATCAACTTTAGCAACGTGCTGGGTATCTCGTGCGAACTGGAAATGCAGGAGGCGGGCGAAAACAAGCCTGCCTACAAGATCTTTGCACCCGGTGAGGTACCACCGGCAAGCGAACTGCCTAACCAGGGAGCATAATGAACAGCAAAGCTACACAGCGCCAGGCAGCTGAAATGCTGCTTGACGTTGGCATCCGCATACCGGTGATACCCCGAAGGATCTTCGGCAAACGGAAAGGAAAGTCATCCCTTGTCATGCATCGTCCACCGGCAGGAGCGATCATCCGGATAGCCCTTCGCTATCTGAAGCTGGGTGTTACACCGGAAGAAATCAAGGATATGGAGTATGACGCCCGTCTGAGGTTTATTGCAGAGAAGGGAAAGGCTGTCAGCGAGATTGTTGCCCTGTCCATCTGCACAGGATGGATTACTGGATGGCTGTTTGTAAAGCCCGTTGCCTGGTATCTTAGATGGCGTGTACATCCTGCCATGCTTACGGCAGCGTTGATACAGCTGCTCTCGGGCATAGATGTACAGGCTTTTTGCAATACTATTCCATTGGCAGCCAGGGCGGCAAAGCTGCTCGAACCAATCGGAAGCCACAAAGAGAGGATGAGTTAAAGGGCCGTAATGAAGGTCCACATAGCATTCTCGGTATCATCGCTCAGTCGATGGAGCGGTTCGGATGTTCAAAGCACTATATTCTCTGGAAGATCAGCTACGCGGAGCTGCTGGTGATGAACATGGATGTCAGCCGGTATATCTCAAAGGAGGAGCTTATCGAAAGGGAAAAGAACCGTCGTCCGGAGAATTTTACTACAGAATATTTTCAAACAAGATTAGGAGGATAAATGGAACCCGTCAGACTGGAAATACTGCTTGATGACAAGACGCTCAAAGGGATGCGCTCGGTGGAGGGTAACCTGGGGAGTATGGGTAAATATACGGAAGCGGTCATTGCTAATCTGGAGTCTCAGCTGAAGGATCTGCAGAAGCGGTTCAAGCAAGCTATGTCCACAGGTGTGAATACCGATGCGCAGATGGCGGAGATCCAGGCTCTTGCCGGTGTTATCGAGCAGCTGAAAACGGAGCTCAAAGACCTGCAGAAGATAGGTAAGGGCGGACTTCTCAAACTTGATATCTCTCCGTATATCACTGCGGAGGTTCAGGCGCTATCTACCGCTGAGCAGAAGGTGAAGGCTATCATCGCTGCCATGCAGCGGGATCTGGACGTTCTCCGGCAGAAGTCACTGGAGGCTACCGCTACCGGTTTTATCGATGAACAAGATCAGACGAGGATCAAAACACTGGAAGTCGGCATCCGCTCCCTGACGGCTGAGCTGGATAAGTATACTGCATCCAAGAACAGGTCGAACGGGACTCCTATAATGCAGGACAATCCTGCTCCCAAGCTCAACAATGTGAAGATGAGCATGCAGCAGATTGCCCGTGAGCTGCCTGCCCTCGCTATGGGGCCGCAGATGTTCTTCCTGGCTATCTCCAACAACATCCCCATGTTTACCGATGCATTGGCATCGGCACGAAAGGAATACGAAGCCCTGACTGCCGCAGGAAAGAAAGCCACTCCTGTATGGAAACAGACGCTTTCCTCCCTGTTCTCCTGGCAGACGGCAATGGCTACGGCAATCACTCTTTCTGTCGTATACGGAAAGGAGATCGGGAATTTCTTTTCTCAGATAGTGAAAGGGAAAAACACGCTGACAGATCTTGCCGATGCACAGGTGAAGGTGAATGAAAGCATGGATGCCGCCGATCTTTCAAAAAAAATTATAACCATCCGCTCTTTGCAAGACAGATGGAATGAGCTGGGAGACAACCTTAAGGAAAAGAAAGAGTTTATCAAGGATAATGCTGATGAGTTCAAGAAGCTGGATGTTGCCGTTAATAATGTAAACGATGCTGAGAACCTGTTGGTGGATAACACGGCAGCCTTTATTGAAGCCATGACCTTGAGAGCGGAAGCTGCTGCCGCGTTCAAACTGGCGTCCGAGGAAGCCGAGAAAGCTTTAAAGGCACAGATTGAAATAGACAAGAGGAAAGAGAAAGGTCCAAACTTGAAGGACAAAGCGATCTCTTTCCTGTTATTTGATCCCCAATGGGTACCCGGATCATTATCTCAGAAAAAGGACCAGTCCAGAGCGGAAACCGTATGGGAAGCAGGCATCAAGAATCAGGAGGTGATCAAGAAAACGGCGGAAGAGGATGCTGAAACTTATACGTCTATATATAACAAGAAACTTATCGAAGCTGCGAAAAAGCTTAAAGCTGCCGGTATCGATGACTATGAAAAAAAGGATACCGGCAAATCCGCCCGCGACTACCAGGACGAACTTGCCGATGCCCGTATAAAGGCACAGCAGAAGCTGGAAGCCGCCCGCATCGCCGTGATGAAGGAGGGAATTGAAAAACGACAAAAACTGGCCAAACAGGAACTGGAAGAAACCCTTGCCGGGATCAACAAGCAGGAACGTGACACGCTCAAGAAGATGGAGGAAGCCGAGAAGAAACGGGGTGTCAAGTCTACTCCTGAAGAGAAAAAGGCGGTAAAAACGAATGCCCAGCAACAACGGCTTGTCGCCTACCAGCAATACGCAAAGGATCTTTACGCGATTGACAAGGAGTTTCAGGAGAAGGATCTCAAGTCCTGGATTGAATACAACAAAGAATACGGCACCTACCAGCAGAAGCGTGCCGCGATCATGAAGGAATATACCTTGAAGTCCTCCCAGGAAGGATTGAATGAGGATGATAAGAAGCTGCTGGCCAAACAGCGTGACGAAGCATTGTCTGCCCTTGATTTTACAGAGCTCAAGAATGTCATCAACTGGGATGTTGTCTTCGGTAACCTGGAGCGGGTGACTAAGCAGGAACTGCAGAAGGTAAAGAAGCAGATCGTCGCCTTTCGTAACAGCCCGGAGTTCAAGAAGAACGCTACTCCCGAACAGATCAAGGTTATCGAGGAAGCTATTGGCAAGATCGACGAGGAGGTCATCAACAAAGGTGGACTGTTCGGTAACCTGACCGAATCCATTCGTGACTATTCTGAAGCGGTTGGTGAATTGACCGAAGCGCAGAAGGCATATGACGAAGCGGTAAGGAAATACGGAAAAGACAGTGCGGAAGCTGAGACTGCCCGAAAGAACAAGAATAATGCTGAAGCCAAAGTCCGCAATACGGAGGGTAACCTGGAAACCTCAAAGAATAAGGCTGTTAAAAATCTGACAGCCGTCGCTGATGCGATGAACCAGCTTGGAGATGCCGATCTCAGCCTAACCTCCTTTGGTAGTGCGGTCGGGTCTCTGGTTGATGCATTGTCAGAATCCGGTAGCAAAATAGGAGGAATCATAGCCGCTGTTTTGGCTATTTTTGATCAGATAGCAGAGAAGGGATTGGTCAATTTTGCCGGAGACATTGTAAAGTCCTTGGGTAATGCAGCTGCGAAAATGTGGGGCGGCCTTGCCAATGTGCTGACCCTGGGTAAGTTTAATATTGGCGGTGCTGACTACTCCGACTACAACGAGATGGTCGACAAGTACAATCGCCTGAACGAAATCTGGGATGAGCTGATCGATAAAAAGAAAGAATATATTGAAATGTCGTACGGATCGGAAGCGGCAAAGGTTGGTCAGGAAACCCTTGATCTTGCCCAGAAAAGCCTTGAATCCTACAAGCGGCTGGGTAAGGAACGGCTAAACTCGGGAGCTTCTACCGGCTCTCACTCTATCGGTGTACGCATCCGCAACAGTATGAGTCAGTACGAATGGGATCAGTGGGATGAATTTGCCCGATCCATCGGTATGGACCCGAATGATATCGGTTACCGGATGAATGAAATCTTCAGCTTGACCGCTGACCAGCTCGAACGGCTGAAAGAAATGGCTCCCGACTTCTGGGCAAAACTCACTGCGGATGAGTCTGTAGCGGAATACCTGGATGCAATCATCGAAGGCGGGGAACGTATCGAGGAGATCCAGCAGCAGATACAGGAGCAGCTGACACAGGTATCCTTTGACAGCATGCGTGATGCCTTTTATGATACGCTCCTTGACATGGAGAGTGACTCCCAGGATTTCGCGGATGACTTCAGCGCATACCTGCAGAAGGCGATCCTGATGACCAACCTGACGGATGCCTACGATAAGCGTCTGCAGGATTGGTACGATAAGTTCGCAGACTACAACAAGGAAGGTGGGATAAATACCGACGAGTATAAGGAACTGCAAGAAGAATGGAACAAGATTGTCGAGGATGCGCTTGGCGAGCGTGATGCCCTGAAAGATATATTTGGATGGACTTCCTCCTCTTCCTCCACGCAGGAAGGCAGGGCCGGAACCATAACCTCGATGACGGAGGAGACCGCCGGCCGTCTGGAAGGAATCGGCAATGCCATGCTCGATCATGTGATCAATATCGATAACCTGATCTCCTCTACTCTTGAGATGATGGCAACAGCGATCAGCCGGATTGCGGAGAACTCAGAATATCTGAAGCATCTTGAAACGATAGACGAAGGCATCATGGACCTGCGTCGTGGTGTAAAAATGAAAGGATAGGATTATGAAAGTAGAAGAAGGACTCTTTTATATCAACGATATCGATATGGCCACATACAGCTGTTTTCTCTGGGAGGAGCATGCAGGCGATCATACCAATTATGACTCCCTGATGAAACCGCCCAAGATGAAGGAGTATACCTCCGTCAGCTATCGGGAACTTGATGGGGAGGAATTGCCCGAAACATTGCTTCCCCGATACGAGGCGCGGGATCTTACCTTGAAGATGGCTATCGTGGCAGATACAAGAACCGGGTGGTTCGGATACTATAATGCCGTAATGGCTTTACTAAAGTCGGGATGGCTGACTATAAGACTTCCGGAAATTGACAGGGTCATGAAGGTCTATATGAAGGAATATACCAAGTACAGCCAGCTCACAATACTTAAAAATACCGGTCAGCAGATCGCCGGATTTACGGTAACGCTGCGCGAACCGAAACCTTTTTCAAATGAAGATTAAAAACGATTTAAATTGCCTGTAAATGGAACTTGTCATCTACGATAGAGAAGGAAACTTTAAAAAGAAGGTAAGCCCGGATTCTTCTTCCCGATGGTCAGAAGAGGTGGCTTCCGAATTCGTGGTGAGTGTTAACTTTACCACCTGGGAGTTCTTTGTCCTGTCAGTGGGTGATTACATCGAAGTAGGCGGCAAACGGTTCTCTGTTAAAAAGGAGTACCGCCCGAAAAAGACCAACACACAGAAATATACCTATAACATCAGCTTCTATGGTCGGGAACATGACATGCAGGACCTGCTCTTCTGCCGTCTCAACCAGGGAAGTGATGATCTTGAATCCGTATTTGCCTACGACGGTACACCGATGGAGTACCTCCAGAAGCTGGTGGACAACATGAACCGGAATACCGACGGTGTGACGTGGAGAGTCGGTGAAGCCATTACCGCCAACCGGCAGACGATCAACTTTAACGGCCTGTACTGCTGGGATGCCGCCGCTGAAATCGCTCAGACATTTGAAACGGAATGGTGGCTGGACGGAGAGTATCTGAACCTGAGCAAATGTGAGCGAGGTGAACGTGTCACGCTCGGCTACATGAAGGGTCTCAAGACCGGTCTTACGCAAAGCGAGAACTCGGAATCCATCAAATGGTTCACCCGTCTGATACCGGTTGGAAGCACAAAAAATATTGATCCGTCGAAGTACGGATTTGCACATCTGCAGCTGCCTTCCCGTGCTACGTACATAGATCTTAATACTCAGTTGGGACTGAAAGAACACAGAGAAGAAAGTGCCTTCAGTGATATCTTTCCACACCGGCTGGGTACCGTATCTTCCGTCCGCTCTGAAGAGAAAACGAATGAGGAGACGGGAGAATATACCGTATACTATGTCAAGGATAACGCGCTGCCCTTTAATCCGGATGATTATATGATCGGTGGAGAGGTGATACTTATCACTTTTAAAAGCGGTGATCTTGAGGGCAGGGAGTTCGAATGTAACTGGCACAATGACACGAAGGAGCTTGAGATCATCAATACCTATCCGGATGAAGATACCCAGATACCGGGAGGAAATCTCATTCCGAAGGCGGGCGATACCTATATACTGACCAATATCCGCATGCCGGATGAGTATTATCCGATAGCCGAGCAGCAGTTTGAGCAGGCTGTTGAAAACTACTTGAAAGAGTACAGCCGTGACATCTCGATCTACTCCTCTGATACGGATTATATCTATGTAGACAAAAATGAGATACCGCTGCTGCTCGGACAAAGAGTAAAACTGGAGGATGAGCAGTACTTTGCGGAAGGATACCTGGATACCCGCATCACGCGTGTGGAGAGGAAGCTCACGAATCTCTCCGAGGCATCGGTTAGCTGCTCGGCTGCGGTCAGCAGTTCATGGAAGTCATCCATAGAATCTTCGCTGGATAACCTGCAGTATGTGCTGGCAAGCCAGACGGAAAAGACCTCCTTGTTTGATATCATCAAGGTAGGAGACGGCAAGCAGCCTTCGGACTATAACGTATTTTCCGCGCTGAAATCCTTGTCAACACTCCTGCGTAAGGACCAAGCCGACTCCACCAACTTCCTCGTCCGCTTTCTGGGTGGCCTGGAAGTGGGCAAGGCCATCGATTCTCTTATTGCCGGCAGTGGTATCATCATGGATAAGAACGGTCGCATCCAGGCCAGCAGCCTTGAACTGCGTAATTCGTTGACGGTCCTTGAGTTGATCTTCAACCGTCTTTCCGCCCAGGAAGGCGACTATCCATATTCCGAATCGGGCTTGATCGAGAGTATCGAAGAACTCTCCGAAGGCACCTATCGTCTGCTTCTTCGCAAGCGTCACGATACGGACTTCAACGCATTCGCTGTAAACGACATCATCTACGGTTCTGTCAATGATCTCCTGTCCGGAGGCGGCAGCTATCGTACCTCCTGGATGCGTGTTATAGAGACCAATACGACGGATAACTATATCGATGTGGTGATGTATCCGGATTCCGAGGTTCCGGGCGGCAAGAATTACCCGCCCGAGGAGCTGATGGCCATCACCCGTAGGGGTAACACCACGGATAAAGACCGTCAGGGATACTGGTATATCTCCTCTTACGAGAAATGTATCTGTATGCTCGATGGTGTGACCAAGCCGATCCTGGAAGAGAGCAATTACTCTATCCTGATAGGCAGGATGAAGAATCTTTCGATCTTCGATAACCTGCCTATCAACTACCGGCAGAGCTATATCTATTGTCGGGGTCTCATCCGTCAGGATGACATCCGCGTTGATGTGGAAGGAAAACCGGTCTACGAACTGGTGGACAGAGGTATCTGGCAGGAGGGTGAGAAATACTACTTCGAGGCAAGGAACGAAGTGACCGGGCGCAATGAGATCAGTACCGTCTACCATCGTGGCAGCAAGTGGCAATGCCTGAAGACGGCCACCCTGCTTGAACCGAAATGGAACTCCACCGACTGGGCGTTCCTGGAAGGCAATGGCGAGTTCTCCATTGACTTTGAAAGCAGCAATGGCTTCAGCTTCTTTTATGGGCTGATAGATACGGTGATAGAGGCTAAGTTTTACCACGGGACAGTCGACATAACCGAGGATGTGATGAGCACTGCCGGTACGCAGATCACCTGGAGCAGGGATTCGGGAATACCGGCTGAGGATAATTCCTGGTCGCCTGTCTTCGTGGACGGACAAAAGAACAAGGTTCACCTTATTTCCTCGGATATGGGATCTGAGTGGCTGAACGCCCGTTCGGTGACTTTTCGGGTAGAAGCCATTATCCCGCTGGGCGAGGAAAATTATTTGCGGGAATCAGAAGAATTATCATTTAATTTATAAAATATAGGAGAGTAAGATCATGGTGAAAATCAGTACAAAAGGAATGCACAAAGTTTGCCTAGTCAAAGGAGTATGTGTGGAATACTCATATATGCGATCCCTTGAGATCCGCTACCATACCGCCGTTTTTCCTCCATTGTTTACGGAAGAAAAGGGCTATATCCCATATACCGACGATCAGCTCAAGGGACTGGTGTTTGAGCGTTATGGACATATTATCCAATCGATTATCAATGTAACTATATTATAATCATATGCAACAGAAAAGAGTAATCAACATCCAGGTCAAGCCGTTGAACGCCAGTTCCGGCATGAAGATTGTAGGTGACGGCTCCTTCCAGCAGAAGTACAGCCGTGACGACAATGCTTTTTATCCTTCGTACTCTGCGATTCTTCCGCTCGTTGTAACGGTAGCGGTGAATCTTCAGGACCCTGACGGAGTGATCACCGAGGGTCCCGCTACGCTCGACCGTATCGACTGGTATCTGGGAGAATACAAGCCTGCCAACAAGATAGCGGAAGGAAATTCCGATTACGAGATATCCACTTCCGAGGATGGTATCCCGGTTCTGAAAGTAAAGCGTAACACACCGGTAGACGAGCCCTTCCTGCTGATCGGCGAGGCCTTCTACACCAATCCAAAGACCAACCGGCAGGAATCGCGTATCGAGCAGCAGTTGCTCAGTACTATCTATTACGAGGCCTCATTGCTCTCGTTGATGGCCGACTCCCCGACGGAGGTTATTGTAGATCCCACGAAGATAGACGACACCGATTCCGCCAACTGGCAGGTACAGGTAAAGGCTATCCTCAAAAGCGGTGAGATACAACTCTCCGAGGACAACGCCGTATACTGGTGGTATGTCAAGGATGGGCAGTATACCCGCCTGGTTACTACTTCAGATACATGGCTGGTTACTACGCCCAATTCCGACGGAACCTTTCCTCGCACGCTTGTCGTGGATGCTTCCCGTTTTAAAAATATCAAGCTGGAATGCCGTGCAGCCTATAAGGGAGAGGCGGATCCTGTACCGGCATCACCTACCAATGCTGCCCTGATGGTACAGTATAATATCCGTGTGGATCTTCCTGTTTTTCAGAACGCCAAACAGGTACCGATTGCCGGAGCTTACATAACGATTAACGACATCGGAACAGAGAAACTGATCAAGTCCCGTTGCGAGATTACTGCCGGTGGGCGTGTGATCGAGAATCCTGAGAAATACTACAATATCACCTGGAAAGCGACCAATGCCGATGGTACGTCTTCCATCATCGGGTATGGCGAGTATATCGAAACGACCGTCAAGGCGTTGGGTATCACCTATACGAATCCGGTAGTACTGGAACCGTCCGTCATGCCCAAGATCGGCTCATGGAATGTTGAAGGAAGCGTATACAATGGCATTGGTGCTACGCCTGCTTTCCAGTTCGGAGTGAATCAGATTGCGGACAAACTGGGTGCTTATCTGGTTAAATGCGAAGATGGAGTAAACGTGGAAATCATCGGAAAGCTCAAGAACAACAACTGGATGCGATTCGAGGATGGTACGCTTGCGCCGACTACCGTCAACTCTGCTGGAGAAGACAAGGGATATAACATTATGTATGGCTGGACACAGACAATCCATACGATTGAGAATGCCAAAGTTGGAGATGAAGTGGTTGCCTTGTTCGGTGAGGAACCGTTCGAGTATAATGGTGAACAGTCTGTTCCCATTCCTCCAACCCTGATCTGCCCGGGTCTTCCTGCCGTGGTTGATGGTAAGTTCCGTTCCATGTATTTTGCATATCGCGCCGGAGAAGGTGGTAGTAACGGATATCTGGGTATCACTGCATTCAACAAAGCAGACAGAACCTATCCGAGAACTGTTCTCAGTCAGTTTACGACCAATGACTATGCTGTAGCTCATAATGCGGATAAAAACAAGACTATTCCGTTTGCTCCGCTTATGGACTGGCATCTGCTGAATATCACCAACGCGTTGATGAACAAGTTTGGAACGGTTTATCTGCATGATCCGGAAAAGTTTGGAGCGGGAATATCAAACAATGTTTCTTTTAACAATTTTAATGCGCAAACGGTAACAGGGTGTATATATAGAATGGAGGAGGATGGATCTTATGTTTACCAAAAATTATCTGAGCAACCTTCCTTCTGTGTTGATGAAAACGGAACAAAGAAAAATTGGTCTGAAATTATTTCTAAATATTATCCTCGTATGGAGTGCCTGGAAATCCAGATGGTTCTTTCGTATGCGGCAGAGAATAATATAGAGCCAAATACGACTTTTAGATTTGACAACAAAGTTTATAAATATTACAATATTCCAGGAACCAAAACATTGCTTGAGGGGGAGATGAATGCTAGGCTTGTAAAAAAACATTTTTTGAGTGATGTTTCTGCATGGGACACTTCGGGAAATCCTATTACTATAAGTTTAGTTGAGTTTACTATTCAAACCTCCGCCGTCTACGGCATGGACCTCGTCTCCGCCGACGTTTTCCAGTATGCAGGAGCAGGCATAGAAAAGGTCATGGAGATCGAAGACGAAACTTCCGGAGGCTCTACCAATCCGATCAAGTGCTATCTCTGCCGTGAACAAGATAAGCTGACATTAAACAAGGACTATGTCAAAGATGCCGGGCAGTTATTTGACTTCCAGGAGAGTCCTGATTACACTTATATCGGAACCCTTCCTTCAGGTAGTGGGTACTTTACGGATCTGATACGTGGAACCAGGCTGGGGACTTTAAAGAAAGGATCGCTAGCAGATAATACCGCTTATATAGACCGTAATAACTATACAAGCCAGGCGGTAGGTAAGGCTGTCCGTCTTGGACACAGAGTGCGTGGTTACGGCAGTTCGTCGGCTGCTTCCGCTCGTTTCGTGGCTGCGGCCGCCCAGCTGTCGTATACGCTTGCGCACTTCGCTGGCGGCTTCCAGGTGCGCTTACCCGAAGGGACGGTGAGTGCAACGTCGCATAACGACAGTGACGAAAGCGCAGCCGAGAGTGAGTGAAACGAACGTGCGGGGGAGGCTTGTCCTCCCCATCTAAAGATATAAGGTTTTCCGCGTAGCGTGGTAACGGCAATTCGTCGAATGCTTCCGCTCGTTACGTGAATGCGAACAACCAGCTGTCGAATACGAATGCGAACTACGCTGGCGGCTTACAAATGATAATTTACGCGGAAACCTCGTCGGTAGTACGAAAAATCAAGGACAACCTCTGTGTACGAGGAGACAGGGGAATGGGCTGGTAGATATCCGAAGGCCCGTTAATAACGGCTTCCACTTGGATAAGGAAGATGAAAAGAAAAGGAAATGTAATGAGCCGCCTGACTCCTGAGCTGGTACATCAGGCAGTGATCAATGCTTCACGAAAGCATATGTGTAAAAACGAGGTAATTGAATTTTTACAGGATAAAGAAAATGAATACAGCGTATACAGACAGCTCCTAAAAGGAGAAAGTATTGACGTGGAATACAGATATAAGGAGGTTGTATCTGTTAACGGAAAGAAACGGATCGTCGCTATCAGCTCCTTTCGAAGCAGGGTGATTATGCATACGCTTATGCTGTTGATCAAAAAAGAGTATGCTGCAAGATTATCTGACGACTGTTACAACTGCATAAAAGGGCGGGGAATCAACGCAAGTAGAAAACGGTACGATCCTGTCAGGCAGATCAAAAGGATTATTGGAAGGTATCGCCCGTGGGGATATTTGCAGCTGGATATCCGCAAATGCTATGAATCGACTCGCCCGGAGATCCTGTTCGCCCGTCACGAAGCGATCTGGAAGGATAAGCGAATACTGCGCTATCTGCAAAGAGTTTCTTTCTGTGATATAGGACTGCCGATTGGTACTCCTTCGTCTCCGATGAACCAGCATATCATGATGATGGCCTTCGACAGGTTTATCCGTAAGGATCTGAAGATCAGACACTATGTAAGGTATGCGGATGATATCATCCTGTTCGGAGATAAAGATAAGCTCCATGAGGCAAAATGGCGCATAGCGAACTATCTCTGGTATAACCTTGGATACGAGCTGAAGAAAGATGCGCATCCTACGCCTATGCGTAATGGAACGGATATTCTGGGATATGTATTTCGCTGCGGATATACAAGAGTTAGAAAGAGTATAAAAGAGAGAATGAAAAAATCATGGCGTAATCCTCGTTCCAGATCTTCCTATCTGGGAATACTTAAAGGGGCTGACGCTAAAAATTTAAAAAGGAAACTGAATATGAAATTATCATTTCTGATAACAAATGAAACAAAGGTAAGACGCAGAATGGACTCGCCTTTGATTGACATTGCGGAATTAACAGGAAAGGTATTTGATATCCTGGATTTTGAAGTGCGTGAACCGGACAAGAAGAAGGGGAAAGCATGGATGCGTATGCAGGTCCGCTACGAGGATATGGGTGATGACGGGAAGCCGGTCGTAAAGACCCGGCTTGTAAAGGGATTCCATGTGGCTATCTGCGAGTTTCTGAAGAATATGACGCAGTATATCAACAAGACATCGGCCATCAGCGGAATGTCTTACGAAGAGACCTTTAAAAAGACGCTTCCGTTTGAGGATTGTGAGGTCGAGAATCGCAACGGATGGTGTATCAAGGGTACTCTGGAGATCGAAGAATAGTATTAACTTTTAAATAAATCAATTATGAATTACTTGTTGGTAAGCAAAGCGCAGCTGATAGAGAAAGGTATTTATACGGATGCGCAGGAACTGAGTGACGGACGTGCGGTGCTTAGTATCAATGCCCTGAAGGTGATCGGCACCGGACTGAAGGATGTCGAGATCATTACGCAGGAAGCGCTAAATGCGTTGTTGCTGGAGGAAAAGAAGAAAAGTAAAACGGTAAAGAAGTAAGGAGGAATAATCATGGCAAGAAAAATAAATGGAAGTTTTCAACTGTTCGCCCTGATGAACGGAGTGAACGTTCGCGCCAGAATGGGCATCATCAATGGTCCGCTACGCCAGGAATACAAGAAAGGAACCAGTATCTGTACTCCTGACTGGGAGACATCGGCCAACAAACCTCTTATCTATGCGCATCTTAACCGGGATGATAACGGAGTGGTTCTGATCCCGACTACCGTAGATCTGTTCTACAATGGTGCGCAGATTGCCTTCGGAGAGGATGGACTGAGTACCACCGGAGCTCTGGCCGGTGTGTTTAAAAAGTCTACAAAAACGATAAACATCGGAGGCCGTGACTATCCGAACATGATCGTCTTCGAAATCGTAAAGAACATCGTACCGGTATCCAACTATGATAACGATACGATCCTTCTCAAGGGAACAACCGAGGTCGGCGGTCAGACTCTGGCCTTTGACGGAATCTCTGAGACGGTTGAGATTGTTGAGACGGTAGGCAGCTCTACCACTCTTTACCTGGATGGTGATACGGATGTCACCACAGAGTCTCCGACAGCCACACTCAATGCCCATGTGCTCGTAGATGGTATTACCCCATCCGATCTTTCCGCATATACGGCGAAGTGGTACAAGGTAAGCGGAGAAACTGCTACGCTGGTAACTACAGGCGCATGGTCTCTGACGGTAAACGCATCCGATATCGACGGTACGACTACCTACCGGTGTGACTTGTTGCAAAAAGACGGTTCTACGGTTATCAGTAGCGCATACATTAATGTTACCGACTATACCGATCCCTACCGGGTAAACCTCTATGTAGACGGAATTACAGGGGAACAGATCAAGGAGGGTGAAACGGCGATCTATACCGCTAAGGTAGAGAAAGATGACGGTACGGAAGATACCACCGCTCAGACTACCTTTACTGTTACGGATAACTCAGGATCGGTTATATCCTCTCTTTCCGGCGTAAAGAAAACGATCAGCGTAACATTCCAGGATGTGATGAACGCCGGTGGTGGTATCTCCGGCTATGTTAGTGCAACGATAACGGCATAAGATAATGGCAAAGAAACTGTCTTCCGCTTCATTCAGAGTAAGCGTCGCTCCTGAGTCCGGAGCTGACGCTACCACCTACTGGCTCGTTCCTTCCGTGACACAGGTTAAGAGGAAGGAGGACGGGACGCATCTGCCCGAATATGTCTCCTGTGAAAGCAGGGCTAAATCCGGAGAGGATACTCCCGTGTCGGGAATAGGAACCATCAAGTTTGTGCTGACCTACCAGATGGGCGGTACATCGTCTGAATTCATCTATTCCTCCCGTATCATCGTGACATCCGATATGGCAGCGATCTCTTTCAGGCTCTATGTCGGTGGTGTACAGATGGACGAGAAGACGGTTCTTGTTGTCGATGACGGACAGAATGGCAAGCCGGGTGACGAGGGTGATCCTGGCACACCGGGAAAAGACGGTACTTTCTTGAAACAGATATTTACCCAGGCGGATACACGTCCGGATGCTCCGACGGGAAGCTCCATCCCGGCCGGCTGGTCTGAATATCCGGAATTCGGCGTGCTGACTATTCGTGGGTATGAGGGAGAATATTATCCCAATGGCGGATACAGACGCTCTCCCAAACTTACTGCGCATAGTACCTCGTATAGAGATCGTATACTCTTTTCCACGACTAATGCCAATCAGATGATCACTCTTCGTGTGATCGTCTCAAGCGAGACGTATGATTACGCGTATATTGGGACACCCGATACTACCCTAAATACCTCAAACTATTTCGACAGGATGTCGGGAGAAAACGACCGGCTTATCTCTCAGACCGTATCACAACCAGGAGATCACTATATAGAGATTCTGTATGTAAAGGACAGCTCGGTAAGCCAGGGCGAGGATATGGTCAAGTATAAGGTCGTACACAGCGATACGGTGTGGGTATCTTCCGCACAGGCTACCTATGACAAGGATTATGAGAAATGGGTATACGGAACATGGTCCCGTCCTTCTAAGTATTTGGCGGATACACCTGATATGGAATATATCTTCCGTCGGGAAGAAAGTACCTTTACTCCGGAGTCTGATCCGTTTGTAAAAGGCTTCATTCCTCTTCCTTTCGCATCCGATGAGAATTATCTGGGTGATTTCCTCTCTTCTGCTGCGCAGATTGTGGATGCCATCTATAAGAGTGGAGAAGGCTATTATAGATGTATCCAGGCAAGATCAGCCAACTCGGGAATCCTGATCACTAATGAGGATTACTTCAGGTATCTTGTGCCTTTTACCAATGATCCTTTGGGGGTGACCGAAGAGTATCCGAGAGAGTACATGTCCTTCCGAAAAAAAGAAAATGGCAAATGGGGAGCTTACTCTGAACCGAAGCTGCATGCCAACTACGCCAAGGGAGAGGATGGTCTTCCCGGACCGGCCGGCGAAAGAGGAAGGATGCCATTCCCGGCCGGATTCTGGAGCGCGGATATCGAGTATACGGCAACTGAGGATATTACACCGATTGTCTATTACGAGGCAGGATCAACCTACTATGTGATGAGAAAGACAGCAACCATCATCGGTGTAAATCCGATGGAGGATTACCGGGATAATCCTACTACGTCATATTGGATACCTTTTGAGAATTACAAGGCAATATTCACAGAGATCCTGATGGCGAACTTTGCCAAGCTCGCCAGCGCGGTGTTTTACGGTGATTATATGTTCTCTCAATATGGAAAGGATGCTGACGGCAATGATACATCCAACTACGGACTGTTTGATCCGACGAAACTTGGTCAGAGTGATTGTCCGTTTACGCCTAATATGCTCCTGAACTTATTGCTGGGTAAGTTCATGGGACTGGATGTGGATATTCAGGGAGGGAAGATCGGAGACCTTGTGATAAACGGGAATAAGTTGAGTTCCGATAACCTTTCTTCCGGAATAGAAATCGGAAGCGGATCAGAGGGAGAAGGTGGTTCCGGTAGATTTTTACGATTAGGAGGAGGATATAACGTTCCTTTGATTGGGATCAGGCTTGACCGTCAGAATCCTCTCTCTAATGGTTATCGAGGGATAAATATCGAGAGTTATGGAGCTGGCAATGTTTGTCTAAGCTTGCTTGCCAATGTCGGAAGTAAGTTTGCCATAGATTCGGTAGGTCCTCATCATTTTTATCAGCGATCCGGCGAAGTGTGGGATGCTCCCGGTGTCCTGTGGGCAGGAAGGATTAGTGCCGATGGCACAATTGAGAGTTCCTGGGGAGATGGCTGTACCGTTAGTCCTGCTGTATATCACGGACAGGCAGGGCTCTATGCTTTTAACCATGATCTTAATCATATGCAGTATTTCGTTCAGGCAACAGCTGTTCATGGAACTTGGAGTATTGCTGCGCTTACAGATAAGAGCACCCATCAGTTTACTGTCCGAACCTTCCATAAAGATGGGAATTATGGAGATTCCCCGTTTGAAATAGCCATCTTTGGAAGAAACAGATTAAAAGAATATTAATGAAAAGAATAATAGATAAATATTTGGGCTGGCTGAAGGATAGTAACCGCCCAAAACATATCCTTTGTGGATTGCTGGTGTATGCTGCGATGATGGCTGTCTGCTTGATTATGGGTAATACCTTTGCTTCATCGGCTATAATATCATTGGTGGCAACTATTATTGCTGCTATGGCTGTTGACTACAAGGATAAACTATGGGGAGGAAAGTTTGACTGGCTGGATGTAGCAGCTACGGTGTTGCTGCCAGGAATGATCACTTCTTTGGTGGTGCTGATTTATATATTTTAAAATAAAGATTACCAGCTCGTCACGAGTTAGTGATCTTGTAAGCAATAGTACTTTTTTAGTTATCGTAAACTATATAAAGTAGATTTAAGGTCGTTTTAAATTGCTTTTAAAACCGCCGACTCTCACGAGCTAGCGGTAGTGTTAATCTCTTTTATTTATAAAAGGAACTTTTGCTCCTATGCTAAACTGATGCAAAGATAAACAAAACTGGAAAATAGGTGAAACCACCTTAGTAAAATGCACATTTTGTTTTGTGTTAATAATATCAAATTCGGAACAAAATGTTTTGTGAAAGTGGAACAATTTGTTTTGCCGTTTATACCCGTCTCTACTGAACATAGTCAAGTATCAAATTGTTTACTTCCCAAACAATGAACGACTTATGAAAAATATCTATGTGATTGCACTCGCAGCCATCCTATTTCAAGGCTGCGGGCAAAAAAAAGAGATGACGGCACCCGCCACCCGACCTGTTAAGACAACTATTGTCGAATCAAGGTCAGTAATCAGAAAAGACTTCTCCGGCATTGTAGAAGCAGTGGAGTATGTCAAACTGGCATTCCGCGTCAGCGGACAGATCATCAGCCTGCCTGTTATCGAAGGAGAGAAAGTGAAAAAAGGGCAACTGATTGCAGCTATCGATCCCAGAGATATCGCATTGCAGTATGCTGCCACCAAGTCTGCCTACGAAACGGCTTCCGCACAAGTGGAACGCAACAAGCGCCTGCTCTCCCGGCAAGCGATCTCCGTGCAGGAGTATGAAATCAGCCTTTCCAATTATCAGAAAGCAAAATCGGAGTACGAACTGTCCAGCAACAACATGCGTGACACCAAACTGACGGCCCCTTTCGACGGTTCTATCGAGAAGCGGCTGGTGGAGAACTACCAGCGTGTCAATTCAGGAGAAGGGATCGTACAACTGGTCAACACACAGAACCTGCGTATCAAGTTCACCATACCGGATGCATATCTTTATCTCCTCCGTGCCAAAGATCCCCGTTTCCTTGTAGAGTTTGATACCTTCAAGGGCCATGTGTTCAAGGCGAGACTGGAGGAATATCTGGACATATCCACCGAAGGAACGGGTATTCCGGTCAGCATCACTATCGACGACCCTTCATTCGACCGGGACTTATATGCCGTGAAGCCCGGCTTCACTTGCAGCATCCGTTTCACAGCCGATGTAGGCCCATTGGTGCAGGATAGCTGGACAATCATCCCGCTCAGTGCTGTTTTCGGCGAAAGTGACGGAAACAACATGTATGTCTGGGTAGTAGAGGACAACAAAGTGCACAAACGCAAAATCGTCGTCAATGCCCCCACAGGAGAGGCGCAAGTACTCGTGTCCGAAGGACTGAAACCCGGAGAACAAATCGTCATAGCAGGAGTATACCAGTTGGTAGAAGGAGAAAGTATTAAATCAATAGACAAATGAATTTAGCAAAATATTCACTGGATAACACGAAGATCATCTATTTCTTCCTTGCCGTACTGCTGATTGGAGGTATTACCTCCTTCGGAAAGCTGGGTAAGAAAGAAGATGCCCCCTTCGTTATCAAATCAGCGGTCATCATGACACGCTATCCGGGAGCCGAACCGGCAGAAGTAGAACGGCTGATCACAGAGCCTATCTCCCGTGAGATACAAAGTATGAGCGGCGTGTACAAGATAAAATCAGAGTCCATGTACGGGCTCTCCAAAATCACGTTCGAACTGCAACCTTCACTTTCCGCCAGTTCCATCCCTCAGAAATGGGACGAACTGCGACGCAAAGTGCTCAATATTCAGCCGCAGCTGCCCAGCGGTGCTTCCACCCCGACCGTCTCCGATGATTTTGGCGACGTATTCGGTATTTATTATGGACTGACGGCAGATGACGGCTTCACCTATGAGGAAATGCGCAACTGGGCGGAACGGATCAAGACGCAGGTTGTCACAGCAGACGGCGTGATGAAAGTAGCGCTGTTTGGCGTACAGACGGAAGTAGTCAACATCTTCGTTTCTACCAACAAACTGGTGGGAATGGGGATCGATCCCAAACAGCTGGCCAACCTGCTGCAATCGCAGAACCAAATTATCAACACCGGAGAAATCCGTGCAGGCGTACAGCAGTTACGGGTGACAGCCAACGGAATGTATGCCAACATAGACGATATCCGCAACCAGGTAATCACCACCAAAGCCGGACAGGTGAAACTGGGCGACATAGCCGCGATCGAGAAAGGTTATCTCGACCCTCCATCCAACATCATGCACGTGAACGGGAAACGGGCTATCGGCATCGGTGTTTCCACCGACCCGCAAAGAGATGTAGTGCAGACGGGTGAGAACGTAAAAGTAAAACTGAACGAGCTCCTCCCCCTCATGCCTGTGGGACTGGAACTGCAAAGCCTCTACCTCGAAAACGAGATCGCCAACGAAGCCAACAACGGATTTATCATCAACCTGATCGAATCCATCCTGATCGTGATTGTCATTATCATGCTGGTGATGGGACTCCGTGCCGGTCTGCTCATCGGCTCTTCGCTGATTTTCTCTATCGGAGGTACACTGCTCATCATGTCTTTCTTCGGCGTCGGACTCAACAGAACGTCCCTGGCAGGATTTATCATCGCCATGGGTATGCTGGTGGACAACGCCATCGTAGTGACGGACAACGCCCAAATAGCCATTGCCCGAGGTATAAACCGACGGAAAGCCCTGATAGACGGAGCAACCGGACCACAATGGGGCTTGCTCGGAGCAACTTTCATTGCCATCTGCTCCTTCCTGCCGCTTTACCTTGCTCCCTCTGCTGTAGCAGAAATCGTAAAACCGCTGTTTGTGGTACTTGCCATTTCACTAGGACTGAGCTGGGTACTTGCCCTGACGCAGACTACCGTATTCGGAAATTTCATTCTGAAAGCCAAAACAGGCGACAGCACGAAAGATCCATACGACAAGCCGTTCTATCATAAGTTCGCTTCCGTTCTCGGAGTATTGATCCGCAAGAAAGCAGTGACACTGGTATCCATGGTGATCCTCTTCATCATCTCGCTCATTATTATGGGAACGATGCCGCAGAACTTCTTCCCGTCGCTCGATAAGCCTTATTTCCGGGCGGATGTATTCTATCCGGACGGATACAGCATCAATGACGTAGTGAAAGAGATGAAATCGGTAGAAGAGCACCTGGCGAAGCAGCCGGAAGTAAAAAAGGTATCCATCACATTCGGCAGCACCCCGCTAAGGTATTACCTTGCCTCCACTTCCGTAGGTCCGAAACCGAATTTTGCCAATGTACTCGTCGAACTGACAGACAGTAAATATACGAAAGAATACGAAGAAGATTTTGACGGATATATGAAAGCCAATTATCCGAGTGCAATCACACGGACCAGCTTGTTCAAACTGTCCCCCGCAGTGGATGCGGCTATCGAAATCGGCTTTATCGGTCCGAATGTGGATACGCTTGTATCACTTACCAATCAGGCAATAGCCATTATGCACCAGAATCCGGATTTAATTAATATCCGCAATTCGTGGGGAAACAAGATACCCGTCTGGAAACCGGTTTACAGCCCGGAACGGGCACAACCGCTGGGTGTATCCCGACAGGGAATGGCACAGAGCATTCAGATCGGTACCACGGGAATGACTTTGGGAGAATACCGGCAGGGAGATCAGGTACTTCCTATCCTATTGAAAAATAACCAGCTGGATTCATTCCGGATCAATGATCTGCGCACACTGCCCGTATTCGGGACAGGCAACGAGACGACCAGCCTGGAACAGGTAGTATCTGAATTTGACTTCCAGTACCGGTTCTCGAACGTGAAAGACTATAACCGGCAGATGGTGATGATGGCACAATGCGACCCGCGTCGCGGGACCAATGCGATTTCCGCTTTCAACCAGGTATGGTCGCAAGTACAGCAAGAGATAAAAATACCGGAAGGATATACCATGAAGTATTTCGGCGAACAGGAAAGTCAGGTGGAATCGAATGAAGCGCTGGCCAAAAACTTACCGCTGACATTCTTCCTGATGTTTGTGACGCTGCTCTTCTTGTTCAAGACGTATCGCAAGCCGACCGTCATCCTGTTAATGCTGCCGCTGATCTTCATCGGTATCGTGCTGGGACTGCTCGTACTCGGCAAGTCGTTCGACTTCTTCTCCATATTGGGTCTGCTAGGTCTGATTGGTATGAACATCAAGAACGCTATCGTACTAGTAGACCAAATCGATTTGGAAACAGCAGCAGGCAAAAAACCGCTGGACGCAGTCATCAGTGCCACGACCAGCCGCATCATTCCGGTAGCGATGGCCTCCGGAACAACGATTCTGGGTATGTTACCGCTACTGTTCGACGCCATGTTCGGCGGAATGGCCGCCACCATCATGGGCGGACTGTTAGTAGCCTCGGCATTGACACTATTCGTCCTTCCTGTAGCCTATTGCGCCATCCACCGGATCAAAGGAGAACAATAACCATCAACTGACAATTGTCAATTGTCAACTGTCAATTGTCAACTAAAAAGATTATCCATGAAAGAAATGAAAACCCAACTCATACTATTTTCACTGTTGCTCCTTGGCTCCACAGCCTGGGCGCAACAGCCCTGCCTGAGTCAGGACGCCTACCGCGAAAAAGTGGAGGCTTACAGCCAGATATTGAAACAACAAAAACTAAAGACATTGGCCAGTTCGGAGGCGCGAAAGATAGCCCATACAGGTTTCCTGCCGAAAGTCGACGTAAATGCAGACGGTACCCTGAACATGAGCGACCTTAGCGCATGGAACGAACCGGTGGGCGAATACCGCAACCATACCTACCAGGGAGTATTTGTCGTATCACAGCCACTCTACACAGGCGGTGCGCTCAATGCCCAACATCAGATAGCGAAGGCAGACGAAAAGCTGAACCAGCTGAACGAGGAACTCACGTTAGACCAGATTCACTATCAAAGTGATGCTGTCTACTGGAATGCCTCCGCTTCAAAAGCCATGCTACAAGCAGCCGACAAATACCAGAGCATTGTCAAACAGCAATATGACATTATTCAGGACCGTTTCGATGACGGAATGATCAGCCGTACAGATCTTCTGATGATTTCCACCCGGCTGAAAGAAGCGGAACTGCAGTATATCAAAGCCCGCCAGAATTATACATTAGCGCTGCAACAGCTGAATATTCTGATGGGAGAAGCACCGAATACTCCTGTAGACAGCCTGTACAACATCGGAATGATCTCCGCTCCTGTCCGGATACTGCCTCTGGAAGATGTTTTGCAACGACGTGCCGATTATGCCAGTACGGAAGTAAACATCATGAAGAGCCAGGCACAACGTAAAGCGGCTCTCAGCCAGTTCAATCCCCAATTAAACATGTATTTCAGCGGTGGCTGGGCAACGGCCACACCCAACTTGGGATACGACGTATCTTTTAATCCCATCGTAGGAGTCAATCTGAATATTCCCATTTTCCGCTGGGGAGCCCGTTTCAAGACGAACCGACAGCAGAAGGCATATATCGGAATACAAAAGTTGCAACAGAGTTATATGACGGACAATATCAACGAAGAACTGTCGGCAGCTCTCACCAAACTGACGGAAACAGAATCTCAGGTGAAAACAGCGAAAGAAAACATGAGTCTGGCAAATGAGAATCTGGATCTAGCCACTTTCTCCTACAATGAAGGAAAAGCGAGCATGGTAGATGTACTTTCCGCCCAGTTGTCATGGACGCAAGCACACACCAATCTGATCAATGCTTATCTGGCAGAGAAGATGGCTGTGGCTGAATACAAGAAGGTGACCAGCGAATAGATAAAAACAAAATTAGGCACGGATGACACGGATTTCACGGTTTTAAGAGTTGAGTAACTAAAAACCGTGTTTATCCGCGTAATCCGTGCCTAATTTTTATTGGTTGTTCTTTTTATTATGCAAGGAAGGAGATCAGTACACCCGCAGCTACTGCCGAGCCGATTACCCCTGAGATGTTACTTGCCATACAATACTGCAATACATGATTCTTCGGATCGTATTTCAACGCAATCTCATTCGCCACACGGCTTGCCATCGGAACAGCGCTCAGTCCGGTCGCTCCGATCAGCGGATTAATCTTCTTCTTGGAGAATAGATTCACTAACTTCACAAAGAAGATACCACCGGTAATAGAAAGAGCAAATGCAAGGAAACCACCGATGACAATACCGATTGTCGTCCAGTTCAAGAAGGCTTCAGCCGTCATGGTTGCACCTACCGAAAGTCCGAGGAAGATAGTAGCAGCATTCATGATACTGTTGGAAGCAGCGTCGAACAGACGGAAAGTATTGCTTCCGATTTCTTTCACCAGATTACCGAACATCAGCATACCGATCAAAGGTACTGCACTTGGGACGAAGAGAGCTACAATCGTAGTCACTACAATCGGGAAAATAATCTTCAGTACACGCAGATTCTTGATTTCCGTCTTCGAAGGATATTTCTTTTCCTGTTCCTTCATGTTGATGCTCAGTTCTTTCTTAGTACAGAACAGCTTCACTACCAACGGAATGATCACAGGCACCAGTGCCATATAAGAATAAGCGGCAATAGCGATCGGACCCAGCAAATGCGGAGCCAGCTTGATCGTTGTAAAGATGGCTGTCGGTCCGTCCGCACCACCGATAATACCCAGTGAAGCAGCTTCTTGCGGAGTGAATCCCATCAGGATGGCTACCAGCAGAACAGTAAAGATACCTAACTGTGCAGCAGCTCCAAAGATGGAAAGATGCAGATTACGCAACATCGGTCCGAAGTCCGTCAACGCACCGACCCCCATAAAGATGATCGGAGGCAGGAAACCGGTCTTGATCAGCATATAATAGATGAAGTTCATAATTCCCAGTTCATGCGCAATGTCATGCAAAGGCATTTCCCAGATATTCTTCATCACACCGTTTATCATCACCATACCATTCTCGTCTGCCTGTATCACTCCCATATCTCCTCCGGGGAAGTTGGCAAGCAACACACCGAAAGCAATCGGAACAAGCAGCAGCGGTTCGTACTGTTTCTTGATACCCAGATAAAGCAGGACGAACGCGATGGCATACATTATCAGAAACTGCGGTTCGGCAATGATATTGCTGAACGCAGTCATGTCATATAAGTTCTCAAATATCTCGTTCATTATCCTATCTTCATTAATACATCATCTTCTGAAACAGTGTCTCCCGGATTAGCGCAGATAGCAGTTATCGTACCGCTAAATTCGGCACGGATAGCGTTGTAAGTCTTCATTGCTTCCACATAACAAAGCACATCGCCCTCTTTCACCGCATCGCCAACTTTCAAGGCAGATTCCTGCGCATTCTTCACCAGGAAGAATTTACCTTCCAGCGGAGAAAGAACATCTTTGCCCTCTCCTGCCGGAGCTGCAGCTACAGGTGCAGCAGGCAGTTCGGCATCTCCGTATGCTACCGTCACACGATAAGCCTGTCCGTCCACCTGTACAGTCAGTGTTTTTGGTTTTGCATCTTCTTCCGGCGATTTATCTTTCTCGGCACGACGTTTTGCCACGTCTGCCAGGAAGTCTTCCTTCGCTTTTCCACTCTTGTAAGCCTCATACTGAGCCGGATGCATGGCATATTCGAAGAGTTCTTCGTCGTCCTCTCCCACTTCCCATTTGTTTTCCTTCATCAGCTTGCGATACTTGTCGAGTGAGTCAGGGTAATTGTCCTGCGGATTACCTTCGAAGAATTTACGTCCTTCACGTTCGGCTTTCTCGATGATTTCGGGAGCCAGTGTACCCGGCAGGCGTCCTGCTTTACCCAGCAGCATATCCCAGATATCGTCGGCAATCATTCCCCAGCGTTCCTTGCCTTTTTCCATTGCCATCACATTCATCATGGCAAGGTTCTTCACGTACTGGCTGAACGGAGTTACCAATGGAGGATAACCGACGCGGGGCCATACATACGCCACTTCGTTGAATAGCTTGATCAGCAGCTGATCCTGTGTCATAAACGGCAGGTTATGTTTGGCTTTATACTTGTTGATAGATTCCAGATTCGATTCGAGGTCAGCCATCAGACTACCCATCATACCGCCAGGAAGTCCCGGACCGATCAGCAGCGAGTTCATCAGACGGTTCTTCGGGCTGATATACAAGCCGAGGAAGTCATCCATAAATTCCTGAATCAGCGCACGCACTTTCATGTAGGCTTCCATATTGATTTCCGGTACCTGATATCCGGCATCTTTCAGCATAGCCTGTACACTGAGAAGATCGGCGTGTCCCGTACCCCATGAAAGCGGTTCCATACCTACGTCAATGTAGTCGCAACCGGCTTCGCATACTTCGAGGATGCTTGCCATGTTGAAACCGGGACCGGCATGACTATGATACTGAATAGGAATTTCAGGATGTGCCGCTTTGATATTGGCCACGATCTTGCCCAATGAAACGGGGCGACCGATACCTGCCATGTCTTTGATGCAAATCTCGTCCGCCCCCAGCTTGATAAGTTCTAACGCCATATTGGTGTAGTACTCTACCGTGTGGATCGGCGAATGGGTGATACAGAGTGAACACTGTGAGATCATGCCTGCCTCTTTGGCATACGTGATGGAAGGAGCGATATTGCGTACGTCGTTCAATCCGCAGAATGTACGGGTGATATCTGTGCCTTGTGCTTTCTTTACTTTGTAGAACAACTTGCGGACGTCTGCCGGAACGGGGCTCATACGGAGTCCGTTCAATGCACGGTCGAGCATGTGTGTCTGTATGCCGGCTTCGTGGAACGGCTTCGTCCATTCGCGCACGGCTCTATTCGGGTTTTCACCAAACAATAAATTCACTTGTTCAAAACCTCCGCCATTTGTTTCTACACGGGCGAAACAGCCCATTTCAATGATGGCAGGAGCTACCTTTACGAGTTGGTCTACACGAGGTACATATTTTCCGGCAGATTGCCACATATCTCGGAAAACCAGACTAAACTTAACTTCTCTTTTCATGTTTTTCTATGATATACTTTTGATAGGTTTATAACTTTTCTACTTTTGTAATCTTTCCTTTTCCTAATGTCACCACATTCACAGCTGCTGTGATAGCCGCCATTATATTACCCGGAATAGGCGCAGGACCTTGTGGCGCTTCCTTCTTCGCAGGAACCACTTCTTCGGGAGCATACTTGTTGACAAGAGTAATCAGTAACTTACCTAAATAAATCACAATCAGCAGAATAACAAATACGGTAGCCATGCCGACCACCATCAGCAGGATCGCTGTTTCGATATTTTCCATATAATAAACTATTAGTAATTCAAGTCGTTTGTCCAAAAAGCGTCCGAAAATACCAAATATTTGTGATAAAACAAATTAAGAGAGGAATAAAAAAGTATAAATCGTAAGATATCAAATATCATCCTGCCCCTTCTTGCACCGAATATAAAGTTTTGCCCACTCATTCACTTTCTCCAAGAACTCTTCTTCGGTGCGAGTCCTATAATAATATTCAAGAATACGCTCATAATGAATCAGATCTTTTTCTTCCCCTTTTTTACCTTTTGGTAAGTAGCAGGCCCCATATGTATCTCTTGACACATTTTTGAAAGATTCACATGCGCTACTTTAAGCACCTTTTCAATAAACTCACCGAGTTTAGGATGCACGATTTTATTTTCCATTTTTCTTATTATTAGTTAAAAACACGTCTTATATATTAAACATTTTCACACTACTTCAGACATATCTGAACTCGACTTATTTTATTTGTCTTACTTTCGCACCATGCTTTGAAAGTCAAAGTCATTTATTAAACGTCCTAATAGAAGTATTTTATGCAAAACTTTTTCAGAATGTCTTATTTCATGCCCCCGATTGCTCCCATCAGGAACGAACAAGGACAAACCGTTACACCCGCCACTCTCACTCCCTTCTGCGAAGTCTCAGTAGAACAAGTATATCAGATGATCACCTGCAATGAAAATCTCAAAGCACTGACCGAACAGGTGCGCAGCGCCGAAGATATACGAATGGCGAAAACATCCTTGCTGCCATACGTGACTCCGTGCGGCACATTCATCCGCCGGAACAGTAAATTCTTCGCATCTCCTTCCGGACTCGTAGTGGTAGATATAGATAACCTCGACTCTCATCAAAAAGCCGTAGAAATGCGTCGTACACTGTTCGACGATCCTTTCCTCCGCCCTGTACTCGCATTTATCAGTCCCAGCAACCGGGGTGTGAAAACATTCGTACCTTACAGCAACCTATACACAGACGATCAGAGCCGTAATGTAAGAGAGAGTATGAGCTGGGCAATGGAATACGTAGAAATGACCTACGGATCAGAAATGAACAACTCCATCGAAACAGTTCAAAAAGCCGTAGACACCTCCGGCAAAGACATCGTAAGAGCCTGCTTCCTCAGCCATGACCCACAAGCACTATTCAGAGAATATTAAATTATAATCACGAATGATCAAACTTCAATTGTCAATTATCATTTGTCAATTGTCAATTATCAAAAAATGACCGATATTGAATCTTTACGCCTCCTCACCGAAGCAGTCGAAACAGCAGGTGCCGACATTGCACCCACTTACGCCGAGTATGTACAATTAGCATTCGCCATCGCAACGGACTGTGGCGAAGCAGGACGCGAGTTTTTTCATCGCCTGTGCCGGATTTCCGCCAAGTATCAATCCGCCCATGCCGAACGAATGTTTTCCAATGCACTCACGAAACAGCAGGGAGCAATACATCTCGGAACGGCATTTCACCTCGCTGAATCGACAGGAGTAAAAATCTGCAGGGAAGACCGGAAGGAAGTTATGAACAACCGGACGGGTACAGTAGGTACAGAAAGTTCACCGCACAATTTTTCCACACACGCGCATGTATATAATAAAGTAGAAGAAGAAAAGAGTGAATCAGAAGAATTGCTGGAAGGCAGCGACCCGCATCACCCATTACCCACTTTCACCTTAGAAGACTGGCCGAAGCTACTGCTACGCATCATAAGTTATGGCACTACCGTCACTCAAAAAGACGTACTCTTGCTCGGAGCATTGACTGCCCTGGGTGCCACCATGGAACGATACGTGAGATGTCATTATGCCGGCAAATACCAATCGCCCTGCATGCAATCCTTCATTGTAGCTCCGGCAGCCTCGGGCAAGGGAGTACTATCACTCATCCGCCTGCTCGTTATGCCTATCCACGATGATATCCGTCAACAAGTGGAAAAAGAGATGAATGTCTACAAAAAGGCAAAAGTCGCCTACGAAATGATGGGCAAAGAGCGTGCCAAAGCGGAAATCCCCGAAATACCTTTAAACAGAATGTTCCTCATTTCCGGCAACAATACCGGTACCGGTATCCTTCAAAATATTATGGATAACAACGGAACAGGCCTCATCTGCGAAACCGAGGCGGATACGATCTCTACCGCCATCGGTTCGGAATACGGTCACTGGAGTGAGACGCTTCGCAGAGCATTCGACCATGACTGGTTAGCATACAACCGACGTACCAATCAGGAGTACCGGGAAAACAAGAAAAGTTACCTCTCTCCTGCTTTCGGGGACACCCGCACAGGTGAAACCACTCATTCCTTCAGTAGAGAACGGACTTTTTTCACGCCAGCTGTTCTATTATATGCACGGCATCTATCAATGGATCAATCAGTTTGACGAGAACGAAACGGACTTGGAAGCCATCTTCACCTCCATTGGTCTGGAATGGAAAAAGCTCTTGAACTTACTCAAGGAACATGGTCTCCACACACTCCGGCTCACAGATGAACAGAAACAGGAGTTCAATGATCTCTTTTCCGAACTGTTCACCCGGTCAACGATTGCCAATGGCAGAGAAATGAACAGTTCCATCGCCCGAATGGCTGTCAACATCTGCCGTATCATGTCAGTAGTGGCCATGCTTCGTGCTTTTGAAAATCCTCAGCCGTATCAATACCAGGCATCTTCTCATCCCCTGCTTACACCGGACAAGGAAATCGCCACTGATAATATCAAAGACGGTATCATTACCCGTTGGGATATGACGATCACTCCCGAAGATTTTAAGGCTGTGTTGAACCTTGTGAAACCACTCTATCAGCATGCCACGCATATCTTGTCTTTCCTTCCTCCTTCAGAAGTCAGCCATAGGGCCAATGCCGACCGTGACGCATTCTTTGAGGCACTGGGTATCCAATTTACCCGTGCACAGTTGTTGGAGCAGGCTACGACTATGGGAATCAAGCCCAACACTGCCCTCACCTGGCTGAAACGACTGGTAAAACAGGGACTGATTGTCAATCTTGACGGTAAAGGTACTTACGCGCACGCACGCGTGTGCGTGTGTTAGGGAAGGGCCGGAAAAGTGTACCTACTGTACCTGTTGATAACATCGTCTTTTATCGTTTCTTTATGAAAATCAGAGTATAGCGTTTTGTATTGGCTAAAGCTATGCTTTACGACTTCTAAAGCGGTGCTTTATGGCCTCTAAAGCTTAGCTTTAGCTAATACAAAACGCCCCTCGCAGTCTACAACACTTATTACCTGTTACCTAATACTTATTACCTGCTCATGGTTCTCCCAATGCATCCACAATCACCCTTACCTCCAGCGGAGTGTAAGAACGGTGCTGCGGCTGATAACCTAAATCGGACAGGCGTTCCTGAAGACCGGGGCAGCGGACAATCCATTTATTCATTTTGCGGTAAGCAGCAATGCCGGTAAGTTCGGGAGAATAAAGCTGTGCCAGTTCCATACGACCATAAGCACGTATTTTGAATTCTATCATGACAAATAAGTTTCTGTTTTACTGTCACAAAAGTAACAAAATATATTCACATTACCTACGTTTTATCAGGGAATAACAGACTATAACTGACAACAATTGCACATTACCGACTCTCACTGTACACAACCGATTCTTCCGAGTTACAGCATACTATCTTTGTGTCATCGAAAGGGAGAAATCCTCACGAAAGTATGTTTAACTCTTTAAAATTATTATTTTATGATTCGTTACAAAATTTATCAGAACCAACAGAAAAAAGGCTTGAATGCCGGCAAATGGTTCGCCCGGGCGGTAAGCGACGAGACATTCGACCTTGCCAAACTTGCCGAACACATGTCGAAACACAATTCACCGTATTCCAGTGGGGTGATCAAAGGCGTGCTCACTGATATGGTGGACTGCATCAAGGAACTGCTGCTCGACGGCAAAAGTGTGAAAATTGATGATCTAGCCATCTTCGGTGTAGGAATCCGCAGCAAGGCTGCCGAAACGCTGGAAGAGTTCTCGCTGGAGAAGAACATCACAGGTATGCGGCTCAAAGCACGTGCCACTGGAAACTTATCAACGACCAATCTGAAGCTCGACAGCCAATTGAAGCAGCAGGCGGAGTATCAGAAACCGACAACGCCCGGAGGAGGAGGTTCCGGTTCAGGCAACACTCCCGATCCGAAACCTAATCCGGACGAAGGAGACGAAGAAGCACCGGACCCGACTGTTTAATTCGTAATCTAAATCATACTAAGTTCTTAGCCTGTTTCGGCTAAGGACTTACTAAAAATCAATGTTTTTTTCATTTAAAATCAAAAATTATGAGTAATTCATCATCACGCTCCGTATGGAGCTTCATTATCAAAGTAATCATCACTGTCGCCACCGCTGTAGGAGGATTGATAGGAGTACAAAGCTGTATGTAGAACGATGCGGACCATTACACTGATTATCATTCATTGCAGTGCCACGCCGGAGGGAAAATCCCTCTCGGCGGAGGCTTGCCGACAGGATCATATCCGACATCGGGGATTCCGTGACATCGGTTATCATTTCTACATCACACGTGATGGGGAAATACATCCGGGACGACCGTTAGAAAAGGTCGGAGCACATTGCCTTAAGCACAATAAACATTCTATAGGAATCTGTTACGAAGGAGGACTGGATGCGGACGGACAAGCTAAAGACACACGTACGCTAGAGCAACGGGGATCGTTGTTAGCTCTGCTCCGTGAGCTAAAGAAAAATTTTCCAAAAGCGTTGATAGTGGGACATCATGATTTGAATCCTCTTAAGGAGTGCCCCTGCTACCCTTGTGTAGAGGAATATAGGGAATTATAAAGTAGTATCTGTAAGCACTCATTGCATAGCACAATGGGTGCTTACTTTTGTAATTTACATAATATAATCAATCAGAGTATCATACATAAATGCCCTCCTTTAGTATTTTTTCACGTAGAAATGAATCCATCTTGTCTCGCAAGCGAACAATATCGACTTTGCAACCTAACAGTTCTTCCAAATCCTGCTTTATACCAGCCAAAGCAAAGAATCCATGAAGTTGCCCTTCCACATAAACGTCAACATCACTAACATCTGTATGCTCGTTACGAGCAACAGAACCAAATATCCTCATACGCAAGATGCCATACTTAGATGCATTTTGTTGCATATAGCTTTGAATAATGTGATATATTCCGGTAATGTTTTCATTTCTCTTCAGTTAGTATCACAAAGTAAAGCCTTTATCACCAAATTTCCAAAGAATAATGCTTAATTACTCAAAACGAACTTACTTTTCTTGACCATAACCATATCCGTATCCATAACGTTTACCATAGCCATAATGCTTGCCATACTTGCCATAGCCATAGTAGTAACCATATTTTCTCTTCTTCAGGTCTACGCCATTAATAATGGTACAAAGATTAGGCAACTTCTGTTCATGGAACAACTCATTAATCAGTGTGTATTCCGCTTTATGCGTATAATCGGCACGGCATACGTATGCTGATAAATCCGCCACACGACCAATCAATAAAGTATCCGTTACCATACCGATAGGAGCAGTATCAAGGATGACATAATCAAAATTCTTCTTCAGAATCTCAATGGCCTTGTCCAGTCCATCACGTGCCAATAGCTCCGTAGGATTGGGAGGAACGGTTCCACCCGGAAGAATATACAGATTCCTATTCACATCAGATGACTGTACCAAACTCATCAAATCCATTTCCGGATTGGCAAGATATTGAGTAATACCTTTCTCCTTGCTCGAAAGATTGAAAACCTTATTCAATCCCGGTTTGCGAATATCAAGACCTACAATCACAACCTTCTTTCCCAATAAAGAAAGACTGATAGCCAAGTTAGCCGAAGTAAACGATTTACCTTCACCACTCACTGTTGAAGTCACGAGGATTACTTTTTTGTCATTCTGAAGCATAAACTGGATATTCGTTCGAATGTTACGGAAAGTTTCGCTCATCAGGTTATTCTGATTCTCGAATACGGCAATAGAACCATCTTTGGCATTCTTCTCATCCGTCAATGGGATATCACCCACAACAGGTACACTTGTCAGTTTCTCCACATCAGCACGACCTTCGATCTTGAACTTCGTCAGATCAACCAGGAAGATTACAACAACAGGTATCGCAATTCCTAAGACCAGTGCAGCCAAATAAATAACGCTTCGTTTAGGAGATACAGGAATAACATCAGCAATGGCATCATCTATAATCTTCGCATTGTTCGCAGTAGCAGCCAGCATAATGGCATTTTCCTCACGCTTTTGCAGCAACATCAAGTACAATCCCGCCTTTATTTCCTGCTGACGGGCTATACTCACATACTGCCGCTCCTGCCCCGGAGCATCACTGATACGACGCATATAACGCTTTGCTTCTCGATCCAAGTCAGCTTTAGTGATGAACAATCCTTGCAGTGTACCTTCAAGGGTAGCCTGTACATTCGCTTTCGTTGCACGAATACTGGTATCCAAGTTGATGATAGCCGGATTATTCTCTGTGGAAGTACGAAGCAAGCGTTTACGTTCAATAAGCATTTCATTGTATCGGTCTATCTGTGCGGCAAGAGTAATGTCTTTTAGACCAACATTGCTGGGTAATATCTCATATTCGTTATGACCTAAGTATTTCTTCAAATCTTCCACTAAGCTAATTTGCGTACGGTTCTCGACCTGTTTCTTTTCATATTCAGCATTACCGGTCAGAGCGATTTGTGCATCACTACTCAAATCTGTGATTCCTGCGTCACGTTTAAAGGTTTCCAAATCAGCCTCCGTACTTCCTAGTTCCTTGGAAATAATACTAATTCGTTCATCAATAAACTCTGCCGTTTTCTGCGCTATTTCATTCTTATCATTATTGGTATTGCGATTATACATTTCCAATAATTGATTGATAAAATCCTGTCCACGCAGCAAACTGGAATTCTTTAAAGAAATGGTTACAACAGAAGTTGTTTTCGAAGTAGGTTCAATAGACAAAGCTCCACAATACCCTCTAGCCACATTCATGGGGTGGCTGATAGTAGCTGTGATATGCCGCGTGTTCTGAACAGGACAACTCACTCCTTCATCATTTCTCTTCGATAAAGTAGAGTCAGCTGTCTGAAAAAAAGAAAGCGTTCCCTGATCAGTGGGAAGAATTGCAGGTAGCTTCTCAAAATATTTCCGAATTTCTTTATCTCCCATTTTAACATTCACGTCCAAACTTCCTTGTGGTTGTAGCACCATATCAATGACGATGTTCTTTTTTAGTTTCTCCGCTTCTTGTGGAATCATATTAACTTTTACCGGAGATGTCTTATACAATTCTTTAGAAGGGATTTGGTCCTCATCTTGATAAGTTATATATAGACTTAGATAGCTAACCACGTCTTTTACAAGTGTTTTTGAACGCAATACTTCAATCTCATTATCTATACTTTGTGAAGAAGTAATTAATCCGCTAACCCCCAACTCATCCAGTCCAGCTACATTGCTTGCACTTCCACCCTTCTTTTCGTCTTTAATTAGAACCGTGGCTGAAATATTATATACAGGAGTAGCAATATACAAATAAGCGTAAGCTGCGATCAGGCATATTATTGCCGCTCCCACAAACCAAGGCCAGTGAATCAGGTACTTAAAAAGTAATTCCTGAATATTTATTTCGTTGTCATCCGCTTCGTGCAACTTCTCTTTTGCAAATTCGTCTTTCATTGTTCTAGTATTATCTTAAGATATTATATAATAAACTGGCAATGGATATCAGGATAGAAGTGGCAGAAAACCACAAGCTCGTGCTGTTTCCAATATCAGAGTTACGTGCCTTGGCTTTGTTTGGTGTTACATAAACTATATCATTCTGCTGCAACCAATAATAGGGAGAAAGAATCGTCTCCGCTTTATTCAAATCCAATGGAATGATCTCCTGTTTACCGTTAGCATCTTCCCTTATTAATTTAATATCATCACGCAATCCATATACAGTCATATCCCCTGCCATGGCCAATGCTTCTAACAGGTTCACCTTTTCATTCGAAATGGTAAAGGTACCGGGACGGGCAACTTCTCCAATAACTGAAATTTTATAGTTTACCATACGTACTGTAACAATAGGAGTCTCTTTTATGTACGGTTTTAGCTTATCTATAATCATCTTTTCAGCCTGTTTCTTTGTCAAGCCACCAAGTTTCAATTCTCCCAGTACTGGAAAGTCGACTTTTCCTTCATTATCCACCAAATACTGTTGTAGCACAGATTGGGCGGATATACTTGTTGTAGACAAACCACTAGAAGTAGCTACTGTCAAATTAAATGGTGCCGCCAACTCAGGACTTGTACATGACACCACAATCGTCAACAAATCTTTAGGCATGATTTTTGCATCATATAGTTGTTCATTCTGAACTCCATACAATACAACTTCAGCATCTTGTAGGTAGGGCACCTTCTTGTAAGACTGACATGCTACAAACACAAAAGGCAGCAATAACAAACTCATCCATTTATTTACTTTTCTCATAACCATTATTTAAAAATATCTGTAAATTACCTTCTCATATTCCGTTATCACATGACGTATATCATAGCGTTCCATAGCAATGCGACGACTTTCATTACCCATTTGTATTTTTCGTGTAACATCAAGTTTAAGATACTGCATCATAGCATCGGCCAGACCTTTACTATCTTTCGCAGGAATTACAAACCCGTTTTTGCCTTCCACTACCATCTCACGGCATCCGGGAATGTTAGTCGTTATAATAGGTTTGCCCAAAGCACATGCTTCCATCAGCGAGCGATTCATCCCCTCATGATACGATGGCAATACTATTACAGTTCCAGACTTTTTCATTACATCAAGCGGTTGAGTGGAAAAACCAAGGTAGTTAATGCGCCCTGCTATCACATCCGCATTAATTATATCCTGGCTCACAGCGTTAGGATACGATTCGTCTACAGGTCCCAACAGACAAAAATTGGCCCTCACACTTTTTGCTTTCAACAGCTGGGCTGCCTCTACAAATTCCGTATAACCCTTGTCGTAAAGCACACGTGCTACCATAAGGAATGTGGTACACTTGTCATCTTCCACAGTTTCACCTTCTTGTAGCAATTGAGTGTCTACCCCCTCACCGCCTTTAAGCAGTACTAGTTTCTCGACAGAAGCAATATGATACGTTATTAACGTGTTAAAATTTTCCCCATTCAGAACAAACACACGACAGGCATATCGCAAAGCAAAACGATAAAGCGCACGAGCTATGCAGCCTGTTAGTCCCCGCTTGGCAAAAGTATACCCCAAACCAGCCACTATCGCTACATTATGGATGCCTAAAAGCCGGGCAGCCAAAGTACCGTAGATGTTCGGTTTAATGGTATAATGAAATATCCAGTCCGGTCGTTCTCTTTGATAAATTCGTAAGAGACACAATAAGTAACTCACATCAGATAAAGGGTTCCGTCCCGTACGTTCTAAGTACACAGGTATAAAACGCACATAATCAGGAACAACTGTTTTCATCTGTGTTTTTTCATCCGTCGGTGCCACGAGCACAATCTCACATCCTTGTTCGTAAAAATGCCGAAAGACAGCTTCGCGAAAGTTTACCAACCCCCATATTGTATTATCACAAAAAAGAAGTTTCATTTTTTAGTTTTAGAAATAATAAAGAGTCATCCAATGTTGTATTTTACTATTAACTTGGTCTATGATTATAGCAGACAGGTAACTTAGTATAAACAGCATCCCAAAAATCAACAATGGATATCTAAATCCATAAATAAAGTCATGAAAGAAATAGCTACAAAAATAAGTATGGACAAACCACATACTAGTAGATCGTTCTCCTACTTTAAACAGAACTGAATTCAGCCATACAGGACGTTTTATTAATACAAATAAAATAATAAAACAACTAGCATATAATGGATTAAAAATGTTGGTTCTAATTAACATTCTTAGCCCAAACAATAGTAAAAGCAATATCCATCCCATATTATTGAGTGAAAATCGTCCTTGTATATTTCCTATTACTGAACATCTAGCCATTAACATTCCAATGGAAAACGGAAATAAGAAATTAACATAAACTATTGGCCAATATGCCCACCGATGCCCATATAAATAACTTGTACCATATAAATGAATCATATAACTAGTAATAAAATAAAGGCTACCAGTCCATAAAAATATCCGAACAGGTTTTATTCGATCTGCATAAATAAAAAAAGGTACATAGGTAAATACCAATAACAAGTAGGGAAATAGAAACCATATCTCAGCATTATAAGTTGTGTGCCAGCCTAATATATTTTCTATAATTTGTTTCAGACTACCCGGATATTGATCTGTTCCAACAATCCAAACCCCTAATGGAATAAACATTAGCAATGTAATCCAATAATGAACATACAATCTCAAGACTCTTTGTACAAAATTACGTTTCCCATTTCGATATGATATATATAATCCATATCCGCTTAATATCACAAAAAAAGCTACTGGATTTGTACATCTCGAAAACAAATACGTTAACGGAACATCTCCTATATACAGATACAATGTACACAAATTCACATTACCTATCTGATTAAATAAGTGAAGATATAACATAAATAGTATAGCCACCCCTTTTAATATAGTTGTATCTGATTTTGAAATCATTGCTATATCAAAGAATAATTCCTATAAAATGATAAAATATTCTCAACCCAACTATCTAGTGAATAATTCTCTTTTATAAACTTGGAAGAGACCTTACAGGACTCCGATAAATCTCCTGCCTGCATTACCTCCAACATACGTCTCTCTAAGTCTGCAACATTTTCTGATTCAAAGACAAATACAGAGGGATTATTTGCATTCCAAATTGTTCCAGAGATATCGGATTGAATGACAGGAAGGCCAAAATAGGTTGCTTCAGCAATTGCATATGAAAATGTTTCATGCTCGGAAGAAGATACAAAACATGAAACCTTCTGAAATAGATCATTGATATTTTCTTGCTGTTCAATAATCTTAAACCAACTATTTTCTCCCCCTAACTTATGTACAACCTCTTCCGTATCAACACCTTTTGTAACCCATATTTTAAAAGACAATTTTTGTTTCGACAATATCTCACCTGCATGATATAGCAAATCAATTCTCTTTCTTATATTACATGCACCCATGGCTAAAAAAATAAAAGGATTTTCATCAACAAATCGTTTCTCAAAAATTGAGTTTGTTTCACAAATTGGATGAATCCTTTCCAAATCAATTCCATTAGGAATACATTTTATTCTATCATGATTAAAACCATAAGAACAAACCAAATCAACCATTTCAGGGCATACAGAAATTGCATAAGTGTTTTTTCTACAATTCCAGCCATAATGCTGATAAAACAATAAATGCTGATATAATTGCTTTATTTTTGACGGAACGAAAGATAAATAATTATGTAAGTGCCAAACTACCGGACATATAGCACCGGCTTTCTGAATACTAACATCATAACCGTCAAAATGAGTATGGACTAAAACCGGAGATAGCTCATGAATAATTCTTTTTAGTTGTGACACAGCAAGACTTGATCTAACAACATCATCTGTAAAATATACGCTTCTATTTTTTTTAAATTCGTCGATCCAAGGAGTATATCTGCATTTATTGGGAAATACATAATGAACAGTCATCCCTAGTCGAATCAGTTCAATTTCTAATTTCTTTAAGGACAAAATAAAATTACCCTCGTATGGAGCAGCAAACTGAGCTGCACATATCATATTTTTCATGAATAAATATATTATATCGCATTGAATAAATTAAACCATTTTGATGCTATTCTATCCGTTGAGAATATCTTAACTTTCTCCACGGCTTCCTTTTGCAATCCCGATATATCGGATGTAACCATCAATTTAGCCAATATAGAAGCAAATTTTCGTTCATCAAAAGCATCTATCAAAAAACCATTTTTTCCATTATCAACTATTTCTGAGGCAACCACATACGAATCAAAGAGAATAGGTACGCAGCCAAAAGACATAGCTTCTATCAATGTCATAAGAAAACCTTCGTATTTAGAGGTCGCACAATATATTTTAGCCTTTTTGTAATATGGAAAAGGATCAGTAAAACCTGTGAAAATAACATTCCTACATCCAAGACGTTCTGCAGTTTGCTTTACTTCCAAGAGATCGGGACCATCTCCTATCATAATTAATGTCCAATTATGTAGTCCTCTTTTACTGATATCATTCCAGATGCGAATCATACTAATCGGATTTTTTGCTTCATTATCCATTCGTGAACAATAAACTACATAATTCGCCTTATTACTTTCAAGTTCTTCTTGTTTTGTAGGTAAAGGATTAGAAATTGATTCAAATTTAGTTATGTCAATATCCAAATGTAATCTCTCAATATCTTTTTTATATTTTGAAGAAAGAAAAACAACTTTATCGCTCATTTTAAACACTTTCCGATAATGCCTCTTTAAACAAGTCAGATATTTGAATTTGAACAAAGGCAAAAAGGCTAACTTTACTATTTTTTTCCATTCCCAAGTGGAGCACATAACCAAATGAGCATAAGTATCATACGAAAGCAAAGCTTTTGAATGAATACACGTCAGCTTCTTTATATTGTGATTATCAATATCCAAAAATAGATAAGACTCTTTGGATAACCCATACTGATTGATTATCACATTAATTCCTTTTTCATTCAATAGATTGTTATACCATTCTCTATTCACTTTGGAATATATACTAATTTCAGGAAAATAGTAACAATCACAAGGAGATGAGTATCCTGAATTCTCCTTTATAAGTACAATACTATAGACATCGTGCCCATTAATTAAAAATTCTTTAATTAAAGTATCAGTAACTCGTTCAATACCACCTTTTATAGGATTAAATTCATGTCTGGAAATAAAGGCTATCCTCATAAGCTATTTTTATTACTTTGATAAACATCTTTTAAATGAAATAGTAATCCAGCCAGATAAAAAGATAAAGCACATATACCTATTTTATCTATTTTATCTGTAAAAGGAATATCTGTACAAAATGAAAAACGCCAATAGTTTATAGCTGTGCGTATTTTTAGTCCTAAAGAAATATTCATATGATAAAGCTCTGAATAATACAATAAAGAAGCAAGTGGACTTTTCATACGAACTTGTATAATATGTGCAGTCAGACCGTCCGGCAAATAATCGCAAACATAAATCTTTTCATTGAAAAAATACAATTTATATCTCTGGGCAATCCGGTTCCAAACCAAAGCTTCCGGACAAAAGTGTTCACCGGCAAACTCAGGAAATGGATATTGTCGCAAAATATCTGTTTTATAAACCTCTGCCATATCTCCTGATATATGATACTTCATACTTAATTCCAAAGTACTTGCCTCCAATATATCAAATGATAACTCGCCACCAATACGTTCTCCCGAAGGATATGCACGAACTCCTGATACACCAGCAAACTGATGATTGTCTTTGATAGGTCCATAAAAAAACAGGATTCTTTCTATGGCATTTTTCGCTAAATAATCATCGCTATCAACTATGAAAAATAAATCACCGTTCGCCTCTTGAATACCTTTATTTATAGCTCTATGCTTCCCACCATTAGGTTGTTTAATATAACGCAAAGACATTTTACCTTCATCTAACCATGAAGCTACCAATCCTTCTGTATTATCCGTAGAACCATCATCTACTATCAACCACTCAAATTTCCTACACGTTTGTCTGCATAAGCTTTGGTATAAATCATTTAGAATATAAGCCCGATTATAAGTGGGAGTAAATACTGTTACCATAATTATTATATATTAAAAAAATCATTTACTCACAGCGTTATACACACTTATATATTGTTCTACCATTACCTTTATATCATACTTACTTGCACGTTCCAAGCATTTATCAGCAACTTCTTTATAATAATCTGGATTTTGCATCAGTTTTTCAATTTCCTCAGCCAACCGTTCAGAATCTCCATGTGGAAATAAAACTCCCGCACCTACTGTTATCTCATGTAAACCATCCACATCACTAGCAATAAAAGGCTTTCCCACAGCCATTCCTTCAATGCTAGATAATGATAGTCCTTCAAAATGAGAAGACATTACTACAACATCCGCAGCTTTTAGTATATTAGGAACATCACTTCGTACCCCTAAAAAGCGAACTATATCCTCCACCTTTTCTTCACTAGCTAACTGTTCTAAAAGTTCCCTTCTTTCGCCATCTCCAACTAGCCACAGTTCATACTGCCCCTTCGACAAGTATTTCATAGTCCGAATTAGAGTGTCCTGATCTTTTTGGTAACGAAAACCTGCAACCATTACAATAACCTTTTTATCTGCATTTCTCCGTAATGAATTATCAGGTTCCGCCTCCTTGAAATGAGATATATTCACTCCATTATAGACTGTACAAATATGTGTACAGCAATATCCTAAGTATTTTTTTAAATTTTCTTCTGCTTTGTCTGATATAGTAATTACCGTGTCATATTGATTATACATCCATCTATCAATCGGCTTATACCACCTCCAACCGCGTCTGCGGTTGGAGGTGGTATGCTCGGTCGTCACAAGGACGACCGAGCATACCACACTGCCCAAAGCTGCAAATAACTGCGGAGCAGTATTGTGAGTATGTATTATATCATATTTTCTCAAAAAAGAAAATAATTTTAACATATACAGAGGGTTATATACCGATCCCCCTTTAGAAAATTCAAAAATTCGTATTCCTTTTTTCTGCAAAGCAAGTTTAAACGATGTACATGTTCCGTCGAAAAGCAAAACATCAACCTGATATCCTCTGTCTTTCAATAAAGGGGTTATTTCTGTAACCAATTTCTCTGCCCCTCCAATATGCATTGAAGTAATAACTTGAAGAATTTTCATATTAATTTTTATACGCAATGAATTATATAATGAACACAAAACGGAAAAGTGTCAGTCCTAAAAAAATAGTGCCGATCCAAAGCCCTTGTCTTTTTACAATTGAGTGAGTAACTAAAGGATATAATAATACTATAGAATAAATAAACCAGGACAAATAAGCAAAACGATCACTAAAATTTGCTCTAATTACTAATATCCAAAACGTATTTGACAATAAATACATATTATAGAGATTACAGTAAAACACATCCCTATATTTTTTCTTATATATATAATAATATCCTAATAAAGCAGGAAAACAACTATACAAAATAAAATCAATACGAAAGCCGGCCTTATAATGCGTATCCATGGCATTTACCATTAAATAACTTACTCGCTCATCTGGATTTAGTTTGACCATATATGCCTCAAACAGATGTCCGATCATAAAAGAAGCTGGGATACTTATTAACCAAATCATGAAATATAGTTTTGTTTTATCCCAATACCGACTTATTAAATATGCTATTACAGGCAATAACATTGAAAAATGAATAGAAATTGTTACTATCAACAAAATAATACACAAATATATTTTATTGCGAAATGTCATAGCCAATAATAAAAACGACGAAGCAAGCCCAGCACGCATTGTATTGACTCCATAATTTACAAATAGAAAAGAAAGTATATAACCTAAAAATAATATTCCTGCAAACTCTTTTGTTATTGAACGGCAGAACACATATACACACAATGTATAGACAAAAGAAAAATATACAAAAAAATATTTCACAGGAAGAAAAGAAACTATCTTTTGGAAGTAATAGAAACCACTGTCTTTAAAATTCTCAGCCCCCACTACTCCTTGCTGAATCTGTAAATACCACATATAATAATATTCTCGATCAGCACTACCCCGCAAAACAGGGAAATATCCCATTAACAATACTACTAATACAAAGCACATTATGACCCATAGCGGGTTTAATGGGTGAACCTTTCCTCCTTTCATATAGTAATATAGGCTAGATACCAGTCCTATAAAGAAAAGTATATAAGTAATAGCATTCCAAAAAGCGCTATAATACGCAAAATCATTAGTAAGCATATTGAGCTGAAAATGTGTTTAAAATAAGGTATAAAGTTTTTCTACTTCAGATGAATTATCAACTCTTTGCTTTTCCAAATTTTGCACATACTTTCTTTGCAGATTAGTATCCTTAAGCAATTCTTCAATACCTTGCGCTATCGCATCCGGCGCCATATCAACAATTGTTGCATTTATATGATCTTCAAATTGATCATGAACCGTAGAAAAATTTGTTACCACTATTGGCTTACAAAGCAACTTTGCTTCATCCAATGCAATAGATTTTCCTTCAAACAATGCCGTATGAACAAACAGATCAACAGACTTTACATAAGGATAAGGGTTAGGAGTTGTTCCCAAAAACACAACACGTTGTTCCACTTTTAATTCTTTAGCTAGTTTCATAAACTTTTGAGATTCTGCCATATTACCTATAAAGTACCAACAAAAATCAACGCCTTGTGTCTGTAAAATAGAAGCTGCCAATATAGCTAAATCAGTTCCTTTCCTCTGACATAAATGCCCAAGTGTTAAAAAACGATATTTAGTAGTTTTAGGAAAATCTATCAACTTATTACTCATCTGCTCTATCAATGCTACTGAAGATATATTCTCCATTAACCTTATTTTTTGTGCTACGAATGGAAAACATTTCTTCAATGAACCCACACATTTTTCAGATACTGTAAAAATAACATCTACCTTTGGATAATATTTTTTATCCATTCGGTAGTAATAGGACCACTTCTCATAGTCATTATGAAAAAATGTAATTTTAGTACGAACTTTCAATTTGTCAACCATATAATAAAGTTGCTGCTGACCATTATAATCGACAATGACATCATATTCTCCTTCAATAGTAGGATATAATCGGGATAACCACCATCCAGCGACAGCCTTATTATAAACAGAAAAAAACAGCCGTAAAAGACTACCGAAAAACAAATAAAATCTTCTACGTCGCAGTAAGCCTATCAATCCATGAATTCCCACAGATAGTAATTCAATATCTGGATTGGTGATAATATTCAAATCTTTAGGCAGCAGATCCATCAAAATGCCACGAGGAACAGCTATTAACAAACTAATATCATATTTTTCCCTATCAATGACATTCAGCAGACTAACCATACTTTTAGAAACTCCTCCTGTTTCCATATTACCTATTATGAACAATATTTTTCTCTTCATATTACGGCAAAAGATTATAAATACTTTCCATGGTTTGTTCCACTCCAAAACAAGCAGCTCTCTCTAAAGCCTTTTGATGGTAATGTAACCGTAATTCATCATCATCCATCATACGTTTGACCGCATCATGTATACTATCATCATCATGCTCAACAAGTAAACCATATTCATTATTCACTTTTAAAATTTCAATAGGACCACAAGTAGTAGTTGATATAACAGGAACTCCTAATACCATTGCTTCACAAATCACCAAACAAAATCCTTCATAACCCGAACAACAAAGCATCATATCAGCTGCTTTTACATACGGAAAAGGATTTTTATGAAAACCTAACATTTCCACAATATCTTCAACCCCTAATTTCTTACGCAATGCCAATAACTCATCCCTCAATTCTCCATCGCCTATAATCTGAAAACGAATATCTGTATATCCTTCCATCTTCATACGATGTGCAAGTCGCAAAATCCTGTCTATTTTTTTTGGGGGGGTCAACCTTCCCAAAGTTACAATTGTCAAATACTCATTATGCACTTCATACTCTAAGGACATCTTTAGAATTTTATCCCTATCAATAGGATTATAAATAACATCAACAGAAGATATTACATCAGGGAAACGCTGATGAAAAGCCTGCTTAGCATCCTTAGACACACATATTATACGATCCATGTAGTGTACTGAATAAGTTGACACTTCAAAAATCGAAAATAAAGATGAAATATT
>OASW01000027.1_pt1 | contig 137958 bp, 100 predicted proteins | sample 1475831 | NCBI WGS metagenome assembly OASW01 (sample SAMEA2579927, study PRJEB22360) | human gut metagenome
AATACGATGACAGAAACCGTTATCAGGGATGTGCAAGGAGAGCCAGTTCTGGTACGGGACGAATCCTGGGTGGAAGATTTTCTGAATCAGTTGAACAGACAAGTCATTTCTGATGACAACATTATCCGGATACTGAGGAAAACATGGAACGGGAAATCTTTGAGCAATGGCAGGAATAATACAGCGATGTCCTATGCCGGTATCTTATGTAAGGCCGGTGTTGAACCGGATAAGGCAAAGGCATTTATAGAGGAACTTATCCCCGGTTTTGACATAACGGAAATAGTCGGGTACGCTTACACCCATAATATATTCGGATGTGAGCGTATGCGGTACAGAAGCAAAAAATGAAAATATAAATGCAGCAGAATGACTGTGACAGACAACAATTTATTAACAAACTTAAAAAATAACTAGTATGGCACTGAATAAAAGTACCGGGAACATGTATGCTTTCGTTTCACATACATATAACCCGTTGAAAGGTGAATGTGAACACTCCTGTTCATATTGTTTTATGAAACGTAACCGTCCCCTTCCTCCCTTGTGTCTGGAGCTGAAGGAACTGAAAGTGAACCTGGGTGAAGGCAACTTTATCTTTGTAGGCAGCAGTACGGATGAGTGGGCGGCTAATGTCCCGTCAGAATGGATTGAGCAGGTACTGGACTATTGTGACGGTTTTGATAACAGGTATCTCTTCCAGTCAAAGAATCCCGCCCGTTTTCTGGAATATCTGGAGCATCCGGTTATGAAGAAATCCGTTCTTTGTACGACCATTGAGACGAACCGTTTTTATCCGGATATAATGAGGAACGCTCCTCTACCCTGGGAACGTGCGGTTGCTATGCGAGAGATTGCTAGTCATGGCATCCCCACCTATGTAACCTGTGAGCCCCTGATGAAATTTGATCCGGCAGAACTGGTGGAACTGGTCGGTATGTGTTCGCCACAGCAGGTGAATATCGGTCGTAACTCACGGTATGATATTATCCTTCCCGAACCGGCTGCAAATGAAGTGAAAATGTTGAAGGCGGAACTGGAGAAGTTTACAAAAGTAGAGATTAAGGCGAATGCTTATTGCTGGATGAGATAAATACGAGGGAATAAATATAAGCCGTTCCCAATCACCCCATAGCCTTATTAGGGAAGAAATAATACTCACACAAAAAGAGTACCTGAAACCAAAGTGTCCCACTACTTGAACTAACACACTAATCAAGAAGTAAAGGGAATGCATAGGTGGAAGGTACTCTTTTTTTCTTCCCAATTAAAGTCGTACCCAATATCAGGCAGAAAGAGAATGTATAAAAAATAAGAAATCATTTTCCATGCTTTTATATCATTTTCCATGTATCTTTACGCCTAGAAAACTCCCATTCTCTTATATATGAAGAAATAATACTCATAACAAGAGCGTCATATTGAACAAAAAAGCTATCTTTGCAGTGTTCGACTAAGAGAAATGGTCGAATATATAGAAAGCGTTTTTGCTTTATCCTAAGATCGAAATCTGGAAAATTTCAAGGCAAAGGGATAGAGACAATATGACGCTCATTCTGTTTTGTATATGTACTTGATACAGCCAATGTTGTATCTCTACATAACAATATGGCATGGGGTATTGTTTCTTCACTCATTTTTGCAAGGTTTTTCCAGATACCTGATCTTAATGAGTAGCAGACAAGTCTCATGCCTTTCTTATATACAACGTTTAATCAAAATTAACGGCTGAATTCGGAGACTTATAGGCGTATAGGAGATCATATTTATGAAAACAAATGAAGCTACAGCAAAACGTAAATCAAATCTTTCATTTCTATTCGTGGGATTAGTTGTATTGTGTATAGTGGTACAAATCATTATGTATACATTCTCAGCTTCAATCGAACCGGAAGGATTAAAAACCTTTCAATTAATTATCTTATCTGTTATAAATCCAATAGCAGCACTGATACGTACTCTGATCGAAACAATAATGCATTTTATTTAATTTAAAAGCAAAATCATGGAAAATAGCATATCAAAATTCATAGATAGTATTGATTTACGAACAGCTATCATTTGGACTATTATTATTTCATTAATAACTGATATAATATCTAGGTCTACTACGAATGCAGTGCCAACAATGGCAATCAATGGAATATTTCTTTTAATAGTAAATCTTTGTTTTTATTTTATTCTACTGAAAAAAACATTGAAAGCTGGCGACAAGGAACCAAAGCTCAAATTAATTCTTTTAATCGGAAGCTCATTGTTATTAATAACTCAATTTATTATTTTATATGATATTTATGAAGTGATACACTCATCATGGGGAATATTTGCCAGTGCAGCCCCAGCAGAAGAATGGGGAAAATACATACAAGAAGTTACATATCCTAAAACAATATTGTTTTCAATTCTAGGAGGGGGATTAATTATTTACTTCTTTTACTTATTGTCAAAATATACATATCCAGAATTGAAACATGCAATTAGGTTTTTGGGAATTTGGTCAATAGTATGCAACTGGATCACATCTATAATAATTGCGATAGTTATAGTATTTCTATCAACTGATGATACACCTATAAATATAGAGAATATAACAAAGTGGAATATTAATGTCTTTTGGTATATTGCACTTTTCCTTCTTTATAATAAAGTAGGTAAGGTTACATACGAAGAAAGGATGAACTAAAGTCTTTAAATTAAGAAATACAAGGATAGCTAATAGTGAAAAACATTATGAGAAAAGTAATAAGTTTTATCTACTTAATAAGTGTATGCATTAATATATCACATGCTCAAACCTATGATTCTATAGAAAAAGAGTTTGGAAGTTTGATAGACAATCTTGCCAAAGATTTCAGTCAACATGACTATATATTATCTGATGCTAATCTAATTTATGAATTAGCTAATAGGAATATATTATTAGCAGATGATGTACTCACTCAAAAGACTATGATTTTTGAAGGGAAAGTAATATCTGCCACTTTTGGTGAGATTTTCGGTGGATATCAAGTAAACATACAACCACGTAATTCATCGGAAATGATAATTCAATCAAACCGAGACGACAATGCTGCAAGAGAAGATGCTAAAAAACTGATAATAGGACAAACATATTATTTTCTTGTATTTACTACGGGCTATAAAAATGATGCTATTTTAGTACAGGATTATATTGCAGGTAAGACGATGAGAGATATCGCTAAAGGATTTATCAGTTCAAATCCACAAGCTATAAGAAAAAATAAAAAATATATTCGTGCAGGAATATTTGATGTTATAGCCGTAATAAATCGAACGAAGAATACATTAGCCCAAGAATTTGGCTTAGAAGTATCCAATGATATTCCCAACTCTACAGTCGGATCGACCATAATTGGATTTGAATATTACGGGATGATCAATGAAAAGTACCCAATAGTAATGGATCTTGCTTGGAGAGAGCCAAGTGAAATAGTTGGTAGCTATTATTATGTAAAAAACGGCAGTAATAATACACTGGAATTATCCGGTTCTATGAATTCCAACGATTACATGGTATTGAAGGAATATAATTCGGCAGGGGAGAATACAGGAACATTTGAAGGTAAATGGAGTTTGAATAGTTATTCCGGCACTTTTACGAATTATAAAGGGGTAAAGATGCCATTTAAATTATATAGTGAAACTACAGCAACAAATGATTCAGATATAATATTTAATAGTTATCAGAAGTCAAATACATCTTCTATCTCAAATAGTTTATCCTCCTTTTTTAGTAAGAATGTGGGCAAATATCCATCTGATATAAATTTATTAGAATTTCCATTATTAAAAACACGTTTAATAGCATTAGTTGGAAATAATAATTATAATTTTATTAAAACATATTTTCAGGTTGTAACACCTATAAAACTAGGCTTCAATAAGAACCCAAATCTGTACGAAGTTTCAGGTGGTGAGGAACATAATTACATGTCCAATAATATCACTATAGTCTACAACCAGCAATTGGACAATTTGACAGTGCAACTTATAAAAGAAGGAAGTGATCCATTTATATTTCAAGAGAAAAAAGATGATTCTCCATTCGAATAGTTATATTATGGATTGATTAAAGATTAACGAGGTATCATTAATTTGGTATCTCGTTTTTTTATTTCCTCATACCCTAAAAAATGCCGAAACTCTACTACGAAGCCCTGAAATCCCTAATTATGAATTAAACACTTAAATTTATGACAGACACATCCCAATTATGGTATTCGTTCAATATGGATTGTAACGACATACCAAAAACTCCGGTAGAATCATCGACCGATTCGAAAGAGACAACGAATAAATTCTCCGATGATATTGCAGCGTTATCTCAGAAGTTTCCTCAACTGGCTTCTCTATTGAATAAAAAGGATAGTACAGACTATAACTTAACATTAGAAATAAGCCTTAAAGAGATATTTGTTTTATGCCCAAGAAACAGATGCAGGGTAGACAGATATTCCAAACTCCAAAAATATCTGAAAGAGAACTATAACACAACCTTAATTATTAAATCACAGAAAACTAAACCAAACGACCATGAAGAAGATAATTTATAAAGGTACAATAGAAGAGAGTGATTATAACCGTGTGAAAGACATAGACAGCGAGAACTATATAACCCCAGACGGGAAAACGGTACTGCCTAAATTAACACAGATGCCATTACGGGACCTCGCTATCCTAAGTTTCACCAGTGAGAACGAACTGAAGAAATACTATACCGGCAATGAGGAATACTTTCCGTATTCCGTAGTAGAGTTAATGCTCGATACAAGGATACAGACCAGTAACTTGAGCAGGCACAAAGTCAGTAGTTTTGAGGATGCATTGTATCTGCTTTATACTTATTCAGAGGAGATACCACAAGCGGACGATCCCAAATATCTGTCCATTCTTATTGCAGCCGACATATTGAATGTAGAGGAGGAGGATATCATAGAAGAGGCAAGAAGGGATAATAAGTTGTATTCGGACGAAGACAAGAACCTGTTTGTACCGGTCCGGTGGATTGGAGACTGGTATAATGATGCTCTGGCTACTTTGGGGATATCGAGTGTCATCTATATACAGACTAGGGGAACGGGGAAAGTTAAAATATTAATTGAAAGAGAGTTGAAGTAATATGAAGAGGAAAGTATTTGTGACGGGCAAAGTGTATGATTTGGGTACACTAGGAGTCAATGAAATAGAAAATGCTGTTCAGGCGGATCTGGATAAGGTCTTTAATGCTGGTGGAGTCAAATTCCAGTTAAAGGAAGCATCAGGGAAAACATTGGAGCTGACATTTCTCCGTAAGTACAGGGAGAGGGAAATAGACTGGCTGAATTATGATCCGAAAATGATCTATAACATTGATGCTAACATAATCACAGGGCATAGTTTTAACGGTTTCAGGATACCGGATTACTGGGGAGGCGTTCCGTATGGTTATCCTTTTTTCATGCCGAAGAGAGAATTTATAGGGTGTTATAAAAATTCGGCTGTAATGCTTGGGGCGGATCAAGTAAAAAGAGTTAAGATCACAACACAACCGGAGAAGATAGTGATGAGATTGACATTTTAAAGCAAGAGAGAAGATAGTTAGAGATAACTGTCTTCTTTTACTTTTTGTTTTTGAGAGACTTATTCTATTTTGCAGAACTTTTCTTTAGATCTATGTCGCCATACTCATTTAAAAATAGCGAACTTTGGAAGTATAGAGGCCACATTTCTTGTTTTTTCACTACGAGTTTAAATTTACAGTGAAACTAGAGTTTATAGTACAATTATCAACATAGTCTAAAATGACTGCTTACAAAAGAAATAAGACTTAATATTTGCCAACGAACCGAATTTCAAATTCATTTCAAACAGCTTGGTGTAACTTGTACAAATATGATTGAATTCAAATTCTTTTAAAAGACTAAATCTTTTTTCATTTAAGAAAGAACCATTCTATGAAATCTATTCTCTCCAAAAGGAGGATATCGACAGTTCCTAATGCCTTACGGTGTAGTTTTTTTGTCATAGGCGTCTGTACCCTCGGTATAATGATGGCTGTCAGGGAACTGCATGACGAACACTTTCTACGTCATTAAGCCTGTGCCTGCATAGTACTGAAACTTCTTGTGCGCATCCAACAAATGACGCACGCTGTCGATACACTTTGACAGATAAGAAATATTGAAACAATATAAGATACTGTCTAGTGATATGCGTTTGAAATGAAAATATTCTACATCTGTGATTTCCCATTCCAGTATGTTTTCCTCTAAAAGAAAAAGTTTCATCATATTAGCATGAAATTCACGCGTTTCCTACTGAATCTTATTTATTTTTGTACTTTGAAGTTCTAATACTTCAAGTTCATGCCATTTGTTTAACCATGTATATATCATTAGACTTATAAAAAAATAAAGATATAACTGAAAGTAATCTAAAGACGTATCCGTTGTCTTCAGATTTCAATCATTAGTCTGTTTTTTTAAGCTCCTTATTAATAATAGCATTCATGATAAACTCCCAAGTATATGATATCATTTTTATAAGGACAAATTAATGATTTCTCTCATCGACCAACCTATGATACATGCTAATTCCAACGGATGTGATTCAATGACTTTTACAAGTTCTTCTCAAAAATACTTTTTTAATGTAACGTACGCCATACAATACCTGCATTCTCACCGATGTTATTATGATTTATGTCCATATTTTTAAAATTATATTGAATGATTATATATTTAAAGATGGTTTATAGATGTCTGTACACCCTATGGAGGTGTGTATCTTACGATATTACAAGGGTTACACGTACTACAACAAGTGTTTACACTCACTTTTTTGCGAATAACGGTACAACGTACGTTCCCCTCCTTGATTCTCTTTTTGGGAAACAGGAGCATATAGAGTTCGTTTCCCAACACATCAAGAACCTATTTATATGTATTTTCTTTATTATCAACCATTTTTCTCCAGTGTATTTGTTTCTACTTTTCTTTGAATAAGTCGTAACATTTGGCGGCGGTAGAGTAGGCAGGTAAACAGGAAATAAACACCTGCCTGAATCCAGAGACCGCAATACTCGAAGGCTACGTCGTGTAGCGAGGCGCCCATTCCTTGAATACGTACATAGCCGTTCAGTCCGAAGGTAGACGGGAAAAGCCATGATACGTATTTCCAGAACGCAGGCATGGCAGCACCCGGCCATGAAATGCCTGACAGGAACAACAATGGTACGGAGAGGAATACAAAAATCATGATGCAGTCCTCACGTCGGTAGACAAATGCCGAAAGCACCATCGCAAGGAAGATACAGGCAAGCAGGAAGGGAGTAAGGAAGGCAAGGAATGTGCCGTAATCGCCTAATTGCGGTAAGGAAAAACTACGGGTGACAAATGTGAACATATAGATGCCCAGCACGAAATAAAGCAAGAAATAGAACAACATTTTGCCTGTGACAATGTGCAACGGATTCTTGTAGGCGCGATGGAAGGGGATGATACTACCCTGCCACCGCTCACGGGTATCGCCTGCCGACATACCGATACCTAGCAGCAGTGTTTGCTGAATAATGAGCATCAGCACGGGAGGAATGAGAAAAGCCGCAAAGCCACTTTGGGGATTATATAATGCTACATAATCGTACTCGATGGGCATACGGATGATTTCCTCCTGACGGTCGGTCATGGCATGCAGGTGGTGTTCCACTTTGATATCCTTGTTCATTTCCAAGGAAACGTTGGTGGCGGCAAGCATCAATGCTTTATAGTAAAGCATCGAACACATGTCACAATAGAGTCCCACATGTGTCTGTCCACCCTGCCAGATGTCACGGTCGAAGGTGGAAGGAACCCGAATAATGCCATAGACTTCCTGACGCTTAATCAGCTCCTCGGCTTCGGCCATACTGTGGCAACGGGAGTGGATGTACACATCGGGCGAGGCATCCATCTTGCGGATGAACTCCCGGCTGAGGGAAGAGTTCGATTCATCCACTACGGCGGCAGGCACTTTACGTACCACTTCATTGGTATATACGTATGAATAGAGCAACGGATAGGCCAGTGGTACAAAAAGGATAAAGATAAGAATACCTTTGTCGCGCATAACGGTGGTCAGTTCGTTGTACCATATTTGAAGAATACTCGATATAGATTTCATAATTTTCTTTCTATTGTTTGTATTTATACTTTAGGAAAGCGGTTCTGTATCTCCACAGCACGGTGCAGGGCAACAGCAGGAAAGCAAGCAGAACCACGACAGACGGCCATACATAAAGAGCGGAATAGCCGTCCAAAGCCTGGTTGACATAGATCAGATAATAATGCCTGAGTGGAAAGAGCCACGACAATCCTTGTAGGAAGCCGCTCATGGCTGGAACCGGATAGGTGAATCCAGCCAGTGAGAACGACAGGATGCCCCATAGCGAACACAAGCACATGGACAACCGCATCTGTCCGATGAATGCTCCGAAGAGGAAAACACCGAATGCTTGTGCCGCCAATACCGTGACCACCCCGAGCAGCATCATTGCCCCGATGCCCGAATTACAAGGAAACATCAGAAATTTGTAAAAGTACACATCATAGAAGATGAACATGAATGAGAAAAGCACAGTCTGCGGCAAAAGTTTGCCGACAAGAGCCACTGTGGAGGAGTAACCGCTCAGAGAATACAATTCGCGCTGCTTACCACGTTTCCATTCCAGGCCGATGGTATAGGTGGTGGAAAGCATGATGAGCAATATCAGTATTCCTGGCAGGATGATATTGTTCAAATAGACCGAATAGTCGAGATAGGGATTGTTCAGCGGATGTGTCTCGATGACAATGGCTTGCAGAATTCCCATCGCCTGCTGCTCAGTGAGGCCTTTACCGTAGAGATTCTCACGTGTAAGGGCAAGACCGGACAGTTCGCTGGCATAGCGCAAGTCTTTCATCAGCAGGGTGCCGGGTACAAAGTAAGTCTCGTTGGTATAAAACGAGAGGCATGGTTGGCGGTTGGCAATGGCGTCTTCCGTTAATCCTCGTGGAATATAAAAGAATCCGTATATCTCTCCCCGTTGCATGGCGCGTCGTGCTTCGGTGAACGACGGATAACGTGTCACAAGGTCAGTCTCCTCCATCGAGCCAAGTATACGGGTAACAATGCGGGTGACATGGGTATCGTCCTCATCTACCAGCCCGGCGGGCAGCTTTGTGGGAAGCCCATCGGACATCAGCGTAGTGAAGAAGACAATGCATAGTACAGGAGCCACTATCATGGTGAAAAGGAAAAGCGGACGGTGCGCGAAAATATGCAGTTCACGACGGAATATGGCTACAAGTCTGCTACAAATTGTTTTCATATATTAATCGGATAAGACATAAAAACTACTTTTCCATTACTGCCGACATACCACTGCGCACTCCCTCCGTCTCTGCTGTTTTTAAGGGACGTGCTTGTACCTCGAATGTTTTCAGGTCGAATCCGTCGAGCGCTTTCGTGGCTTTCCATACAGCGAACGAACCGACATCCTTCATCTTGGTAATGCGTACCGGAACACGTTTGTCGAGGGCAGGCAGATACACTTCGGTTTCGATACCGACTTTCAGGCCGGGCAGCAGGTCTTCGCGTACATTGAAAGTGAACCATACATCGTCTGTGCAGGATATGTTCATAATGGGTGCCCCCGTACCGACGAGTTCTCCCACTTCGGGGAATATCTCCGTCACTTCGCCGTCGGCCATAGCCAGCAGTACGGTTTCGTCCACGTAGGATGACACTTCATTGATGGCCCCCTGGGCACGTTCTACCTGTGCTCCGGCTGCGGTCTTGTCCTCTTGACGTGCTCCGTTGCAGACCATGTCGTACTGTGCGTGAGCGGCTTTTTCGGTAGCCACCATCGCCTCGTAGTTGGCACGGGCCTCATCCCGTTTCTGTTCAGCCATCACTCCTTGTTTAAAAAGGCGGTTGACACGGTTATAAGTCTTTTCGGCCACATCCATGCCGGCCCGTGCTTTCTGCCACATCTCATAAGCTTGTTGTACCTGTTCCCGGCGTGTACCGTTCTGCGCCTTCTGCTCTTGCGCCCGTGCTGCGGTGTATGCAGCTTCTGCCTGCGACAGTTTGGCACGAATATCGGGGGCTTCGAGGATGACAAGCGTATCACCCCGGCGCACACGGTCTCCTTCTTGTACCCGGAACTCAAGTACGCGGGCGGGGACTTTGCTGGAAAGGCGGTAATCAGTAGTTTCGGCCTGCCCTTGAAGAATATTCGGATGTTCAGGCATACTGAGGCCTGCGATGATTACAACAACGATGGCACCTACCAGAACAAGGGCTGTGGCAAGAATGACGGTGAAGTTCTTATTCTTTTTCATGATGATATACTTTGTTGATTGTTTCTTAATCATTATTTATATTCAGAATTCCTGCCGATTTGAGCAGATACAGGTTGGCAAGTTTCAAGTCTATTTGCGACGACACGTGTTCGGAATGGCTCTTGAACCATGCTGTCTGTGCTTCCAGTACGTTGCTTACGGGAATTACACCTTCCTGCAAGCCGAGCGTGGCATAGCGCAGGTTCTCGTCGGCCTCCTCGCAACTGCGATGTGCAGTCTGCAAGCGTTCGGCCGCTTCTTGTACCTTCTGCCGGTTTTGGTTTAGTTGCAGTTCCACCTTCTCGCGTGTCTCTTCCAGTCTGATAAGGGCGGTTGCCGCTTCTGCACGGGCGGCTTTTACCTTATAAGTACGCTCACCGAATGTGACCAGAGGCATGTTTACCATTACGCCTACACTCCACATGCCTTTCATCTTCCGCTCGAAACTGTTGAACACCGAAGGATTACTGGCCAGATAGCCACCTGTCAATGCAACGGTAGGCAGGAATCCGGCACGTGCCATCCTCACCTTCTCCTTATTTATATTGACTGAGAGAGAGAGCATGTTCAGTTCTGGGCGCAGGGACAAGGCACTCTGAATATCAGCCGTAACCGGTACAGGATCAGGAAGCCCTTGTCCGTCATTCTCATCAGTAAGCTTCACTGACGTATTTGTATCAAGTCCGCAGAGCTGGCAAAGAAGCATGCGTGAGAGTGCAAGTCCGTTGTCCACCTGTATCAGTGTCACCCGTGCCTCGTTCACTTTCACCTTTACACTCAGTCCGTCCGCTTTCGTGGCAAAACCTTCATCAATCATCTGTTGTACGTCGTTGTCCAATTTCTGTACTAATTCCAAATAGCTCTCGGCCAACTGTTTCCTACTTTGCAGGGAGACAATCTGCCAGTAGACCTCATCCACTTCTACGATTACCTCTTGCAGGGCGAGGTCGTGCTGTCTTGCCGCCATTTGTTCGGCATAGCGGGTAATACGGTTGTAGGCGGCTATTTTTCCACCCATATAGACAGGCTGAGTCAACATCACACTCACAGCTCCCATATTACGGGTGTCCGTATGCAGGGCGTCCACCAGCGAACCACCTACGCCATCGAGCATGCCTGACATGCCTTGCAGTGAAGGGACTAAAGTGGCAACATCGGAACCGAGGTGTCCCAATTTTTCTTTCTGTTCGTCACTAAGCAGGGAAATTTCTTTGGAGGTGTACATATAGGCTCCTGTGGCGGAAACACGTGGCAGATACTTTGTAAAAGCAGCTTTATGCTCATAATAGGCGGCTTGCCGTTTGCTGTCCGCCATGCGAAGTTCCTTGTTATTACTCATAGCAAGGGTACGGCAACTGTCGAGAGACAAAGTCACTACCACCGGTTCTTGTGCTCCGATCTGTTCGGCAAAGAATAAAGAGATGGCTGCAATAATCAGTTTATTCATTATTCATCATATTATGTTCGGTGTGCAAAATTCGGTATTACGAGCCGAATAAAAAGATATGATTCAAGGGGATATTGGTCAAATTAAAGGATTGACATAACAAAAAGCGCTCATATAAGTAGGACAATTTCATTTTTTGGTCTATATTCTTTATCTTTGTTTTATTATAAAAAGGGATAGAGTCATCATGAAATTACACACCATCACTATCGAACAGTTTCGGCAACACAGTTTACGTTCTGGATTTTGTTACCGCAACCACCTTATTGTCACCGACCACATAGAAGATGTGGAACAGTTCAAATCGCCTTGTCGCATAGATGCTATAACCGTCCTGATTTGTACAGGAGGCGAGGTGGATTGCAGCATTAATTTAAGGCACTACCACATCGGCAGTGATATGATATTAGTAAACTTTCCTGATGATATCATACAGATACACCATGCAGAGGCGCTGGAAGCATATGCTGTACTTATCTCATCCGATTTCTTAAACGAACTGGAAATAGATTTCAAGTGGCGTTCGGACTTCTACCTCGACATCCGGCAAAATGCCGTCTGTCTCCTTCCTCATGCCGAAATAGTCACCCTGAAACCCTATTATTCTCTGTTGAGCGGTAATATCGGAATGCTGCGTGCAGAAACTCCGGAGGTAATCCGGGGGCTGGTACAAGCATTTTCCTATACGATCATCTCCATGATACGCCTCTTCCAACGGGAAGAGGACGAGGAGACAATTCCCGGAATGAATCGGAACAAACAGTTGTTCAATAAGTTCATGGCATTGCTCAAGCTGCACCACGCTTGTGCGCGAGGTGTGAAGTTTTATGCCGACAAACTTTGCCTCACACCCAATTACTTGTCGGGAGTCATCAAGGAATACACTGGAAAGACAGCCACTGAATGGGTAAACGAGTATGTTATCCTTGAGGCTAAAATTATGCTGAAAGATTCCGAACTTAGTATTTCGGAGATAGCCTATAAATTACATTTCCCTTCACAATCTGCTTTTGGAAAATATTTTAAGCAACAAACAGGGGTAGGACCCAAACAGTACAGAAACGGAGAACAATAAATATCCCTATTCAAAAACAGAATCCGGCATTGATGTACATTCCCACGTTCTTTCCCAAATTGGAATAGTTGGTTTGCAGGCTCACTGGACCTAAAATGAAGTCGTAGGAAAATCGCAGGGCACAACCCCATAAATCACCTCCACCTAAAATGTCCTGTATTTCATGCGATTCCTTTCCGTATTCGCCTAAGGCGGTCAGATAGAATTTGTTCTTGACCCGATAACGGAGTGCCAGCTTGGTTCCTACAAAGTTACGTTCCACAAGGTGAGTATGTTGTACGCTCTCCCACGACTGTTGCCAAGGCAAGTAAGCAGCCTCGAACATGCCGCCCACACAATTCTGGTAAATGGTCGGAATAGGACTGCCCAACAGTAAACGTCCTTTAAATGAGGGAAGCAGATAGAATCGTGCTCCAAGCCTATAGGCTGTTTCTGCATGAAACGCTATACTGCCAAACGGAGAACCGTTATCATACTGTATGCCGTTGTCTGTGTGGAGTGTTCCTCGTATTTGTATCTGTCTGCCACGTGTGGGATAATAACGTCGGTCATATGTATCCAGATTAAGATCTGCGAAATAGTTCAGAAAATGACCGGAGGCTGATGAGTTCGGTTGCTTGTTTGGAAGATACAAGTCGGTGTGATAATCATAATATTCAAATTGTATGCCCGACTTCAATCGGAAATTACCGATGTCATGTGAGTAATAGGCGGATAAAACATGTGAAAGGAATTCCACTGCATCCAATTCATGCTTACCGGCGTAAAGGTCAAAGTCATGATATCCCAGCCGATAGGTAAATCCTAGCTTTGCTCCGAATAGGTTTCCATATGCGTATTCTGTTTCCAGATAGGGATTGCGGGAGATACGTCCTGTTACCGCGTAATGATGGCGGATGGAAAACTGCTGGTTATTGTTAATATTGGCTATCACACTTGCCAGTTCCTCCGTATCGAAACGCGCACCTATATTGATACGCCGGTGCTCCTTAGGCTCAAGCAGGAAGACAAGATCGTATGGGTTCGTGTTTTCCAACCGATATTCTACACGGGAGAAGATATCCAATCCTTGTAACCGGGAGAGAGTACGCTCTATCTCCTCCGGGCAGATGTCAGACTGTTCCTGCAGAAGAATCTTATCCCGTACCCATTCGGTCTCATGTTTGGACAGTCCCTCTATTCGGATGTGGTTTATCGGATAGGCATGGGTATAAGGCGGTTTCTGTGGTTTTCTGACCGGGGCGGCTGGTGGCTCTCCATTATATATGGAGTCTTTCAAGGCCATCAGCTTGTCCCATTGGGCACGGGCGGCATGTTCGCCACGCACCATCATCGTATCGATAGCTTCGGGTTGGAAACTGGCTGCTGTGTAGCCTTTCAACAGGGGATTGATATAGAGATCTGCACCCGTCTTATTTTTTCGGTATTTCTGTTGTCCCATAATGCCGATTAACTGGTCCACCACGGTCGATACGGACTTTAGTTCCTCCCGTGCCTTCCAACCGGTACTCAGGTCCACACAGATAATAACTTCAGCCCCCATGTCGCGAACCACGTCAACAGGTAGATTGTTCAGTGCACCACCGTCCACTAGTAACATATTGTCCCATTCTACCGGAGCGAACACGCCGGGGATGGACATGCTAGCACGCATGGCCATGGGCAGAGAGCCGGACGCTAGTACTACTTCACGTCCTGCCACCAGATCCACCGTCACGCAACAGAAAGGAATAGGCAGTTTTGAGAAGTCTTCCACCTGATGATAACCTACCGTCAGTTTGGAAAAGAGGTTGACAATGTTCTGCCCCGTCACATATCCGGTAGGCAACGAGACTTTCCGTTCTTTGGAGAATGGGATGTGAAGCCAATACTTTTCTTTTTCTTCTTTGGAAAGAAACGACTTCGCTTCCCGCTTCACTTGGTCGCTCAGCAGGAATATCCAGTCCTGATTGCGATAGAGGCTATCAAGATCCGTCGCATTATAACCAATCGCGTACAGACCGCCTACAATGGCTCCGATGCTGGTTCCGGCAATATAATCTATCGGAATGCCGGCCTCTTCCAGAACTTTGAGTACTCCAACTTCGGCAGCTCCTTTGGCTCCTCCACCGCCCAATACCAAACCTACCTTTTTACGTGACGGTATATCCTGTCCGGCATGTAAAATAAAAGTATTACCCATAAGAAGAAATAGCATAATGAATGCGAATATCCTTTTATACATGATGAATTTCTTTCTTTGTTATATTAAGTTATACTGATGTGCATTTCATGTCGCCCTCAACATCTTCCTCAAACTTTGTGGGGACTCTCCGGTTTTGGCTTTCACGAATTTTCCGAAAAAGGAAGGATTAGAGAAGTGTAACTGGGAGGCAATCTCGCTTACAGTCAGATTGGAATTACGTAACAAAGACCTTATTTCATCCATTAGATAAGTATTAATCCATTTTGATACCCCCTGTCCACTGACTTGTTTCACAACCGTACCCAGATATTTAGGTGTGACACAAAGGTTATCGGCGTAAAATGAAAGAAAATGTTCCTGTTTGAAGTTTTCTTTCAACAGTACTATGAATCGTTTGAATAACTCATCCCTCCGACAGGATATGACGTTTTTTTTCAAGTTATTCCATTGTCCGGCATAACGTATCAAGATTTGGTGGAAATCCTGGAAAAAACCGAGAAAAATACAGTCCACATCATTTTGAGGAGTATAATAGTAACTTTCAACTTTGACTGCAAAAAGCTGGTAGTAGGCCTTGATGAGTTGTTGCTCACGAGGTTGTAGATGAAGTAAGGGATACTGCTTGGTATGAAGAATATTTTCCCAGCGGCATGTACCACGCATAAGCAGTTTTTCTGCATACTCCCATGAAATACATAACAATTTCCCTTTGTATCCAGAAGTGAAAGAAATATGATACAGCAAAGTCCCATGATTGCAATACAGTACGTCGTTTGTACCTACATAATAATGTTCATCATTGATGTCCAGTTCAATATTACCCTGTGTACAGAACAACAAGGCTATAAAGTCCAATTCCATACTTTTGCTGAAGCGGAGTCTTCCCAAATCATCTATTAGCATTACTTTATCCTCTATATTGTTAGTCAAGGAATAGTCAGCAAGCTGCCGGAAACAAATTCTGAGAGGAACGTCCGTTTGTGATTGTTTTATATCCATTTCTGCTTTTACTTTTAATAGTCTGCCAAATAGCCTTTCAATGTAAATTTTCCATATGCATAATATTATATTTAACGCCTATCCGTTAAATATAATTCAGGAAAGTTCACCTGTCTTTTTTATTTATTACAATCTTGTTTTTCAAGGGTCGGTTAACATCACTTGTCTATATAATATTTTGCAAAGCATCTAATTGTTCGCGTGCTGCCCGTCTACCTTCTTCATACAAACGCATAAGCGATGCGGTATCACGTGTCAAAGTATCTACCCCCATTTCATCGGTAGGCCGGATGACTACAGCCTGCCCTTGTTTTTCCATTTCCTCTACTTTTTCTAACATACAGTTATACCTATAATGACGGTCTTCCATTGGATTTCTTAACAGGGGGTGTTTCCGTAAAAGAAGTCTTGGCAGGAATATTTCTTTCTCGTCTTTCCGATATCCCAGCTTTCTTGTTAAAACAAATACAATTTTTTCAAATCCTTCTTGTATGGGCCTCCGGTAAGGAATAGCATCACATACACCACCGTCATACATTGGGATTCCATCCACTTCCATACAGGGACAAAACACAGGCAGACTGGATGAAGCACGACATAAACGATATAGTCGTTCCATGTCTTCCTTTTCCTCCAGATACATGGGGAGTCCTGTCCGGCAATTACTTGTAACAATGATAAAACGTGTCGGATTATTGCGGTATGCATCAAAATCGAAAGGAATCCTCTTATGGTCATATTGTTGGAAAATGGAATGAAAATCAATGAAACTTCCAGTACGCAGATAGCTCATAAAACCAATATAGCGCTCACATTTAAGATAGTCAATCATAATATCCCGGTTTCTTCCCAATTGTCTTGAAATAAAGGATAGTCCGTTGATACTACCTCCAGAAACTGCAATAACGTAAGGGAAAGTTATTTCCTCTTCCATAAAGCAGTCCAATACACCTGCTGTGAATACACAACGCATTCCACCGCCTTCTAATACTAATGCTGCGTGATTCATAATATAACTATTTTTGGTTGCAAAGTTAGTCTATAGCAAAAGAGAAAAATGGTGTTTTTCAAGGAATGATTATCCTTTTTGACGAATAAGTGCCCTAATTTACATTCCATTTACAAAATAGATAATCTCGTATGCTACAATACAATTGGTACTTTAGATACGAATCGCTATAGTTGAATTCTTATCATTATCAATACTGATGAAACATTTTGTTACAGCTAAAATGTATGGACAAGTTATAATTCAATATGAATAAATGGCGAGAAAAAAACTTATACATACTTGATTTTCCTCGCTGATAACATTTATATTCCTTTCAGACTGTTTTGTCCCAGATATGAAATTTCGGACGTCTGATAATTATATGGTCGTTGCTAGTCGGACTTCGTTCATTCACTGTACAGTGTATTTGTGTGACATCTCTGGAATGTTGCGTTTTTTCACTTAATCTAGTTTCTTCCACCGGATTGACTTACTACCTGACATTCCTACCATAACTGAAAATCGCCGTGAAGGCATAGTGGTGAAATAGCACCGTTTATAATCTCATTTATTATCTCTACTTTTGCACATGAGAAACACATCCTTATCTTACAAAGGAGAACGCACAGATAAAACTTATTTCTATTGCCTATTTGTTATCCAAAATCAATAATTACATATATTACGTTGTATAGCAAATTCTTAATAAATAAGATTGATTAGTAGACTATTAGTCTATGCTGTAACGAAACATTAGTTGCCCACTCATCCGTACTACTGCCTACAAAGATAAAATTACCTTCATCCAGATTCGCTTTTAATTCTTTTGATTTCAAATACAAAGGAGAAAGGGAAACAAGATATTATTCTCAATTATGAATCATATCTTTATCTCCGAATTAAAGGAATGATGTAAGTATTATCTTTATTTTGAGGTTATATTGTATAAATGTTTGATAATTAAACTATATACTTAATATATGGCATTCATATTCTTTTAATATTACTGTTTTTTGGGAAAATCGTCCTTGTATATGTCTAGTCTCTTGTAGGGTAAACGATGAAAATAAACTTCATCTATGTCTCCGAAGGCATCTTTTATGGAGCAATGTCCATTAGGCAATACGAATTGGCTTGTATCACAGTCAAATTTGCTTGCGGAATTCGTATATCTGATTTGCGGACGATTGTTGTCATTCCCGTCAATTATAAGATAGATATTACTTGCTTCATGGCCCGCATCCACATCTTGTGTTATATGGATTTTATTTTTTTGTTTCGGGAATACCCACAGAACAGTGTATCTATTATCCTTATATACTGGCGTAATAAAGTCAATTATGTAATGTATATACTTTCTCATATCAGTTTTAGAACCTTCCACTATTTCAGTTGTCGATGACAGCTTTTTAAAAATAGTACCCGGATCATTATACATGTCCAACTCTTCCTTGGCTTTTACAATTAGGTTTTCGTATTCTGATATTTTCCCTTTCAGTTCTGATGCACCTTTTTCAAACGTCGATTTAATTTTTTCTGTTGTACTGAATTTCGTGGTTTCAAGATATCTGGCAATATATTCCTCCAGGCTTTTCTCGAATTCTATCTTTTTCTTCTCAAAATTCACTATCCTCTGTTTTATATCATCAGGATCAACCGAACCGGAATAATTGCGTAAGAACCTCATATATTCATCAAAGTGATGGACACAGAAAGCCCAGACTGCTCCATCAAGGAATTTCATGGAAAATGTAAATCGATAGTTACAGTCTCTATCAGCACACTTATAAAAATTCATTAGATACCCTTGCTTATATCTGTAATTCCCGATTAGGAAATGCCCGCATACCGGACATCTTAACATCTTGGAAAGTAAGGTTATGTGTTTCCTGGATTTGTCTGCCAGTTCGTTTTTAGTACAATCCATGTGGGTGTTCCTGCCAAGCATTTTGGCTTGCACAGAGTTGAACAGTTCCTTGCTTATGATGGGAGGAAATTTCAATTCAGAGCTGCATGGAATATATTTAGGAGCATTCTCATTCCCATACTCCCAATATTCAGGGTTCTTGCGCTTATTATTTGTGACTTTATATCCTGTATATCCTTCTTCTTTAAGACACTTGTTTACATTACGCCAACTGTGTAAATAGCGATCAAACCCTTTAGCAATACATTCTTTGTTTATGTCCGAAATAGAACAAAGGGTAGGATCGCCATCTATTCCATTCATATACCAGTTATAGATGCTTTTTATCTGCTCTGCTTGTACCGGATTAATAATAAATGTGCTTCGATGTTTACCACGGATTTTTTCCTCTGTAGTTATCCTTGTGTAACCAAATGTGGTTTTGCCTGTTATACAGTAGCCTTCTTTTTGGAGTCCTTTTAAACCTCGGGACAGTCGCTTCTTTTTGTCTTTCATTTCCGCCTGCGCAATGGATGCCTGGACTGAAAACAATATATCAGTAGACATATCCACTTCTCCATTGGCATTGAACAATTTGAAATTGATGTCTTTGATATAAAGCTGAATTCTGTTGGTGGTCAGCCAGTTTTTTATTTGTTCGAGAATAAACTTGTCTCTGGCCAAACGGCTCGGTTCCGTACAGAGGATTATCCGACATTGGTTAGAATTCATAAAGTCTATAACTTCATGAAAACCGTCTTTCTTATCCCAACTGCGAAAGCCGGATTCTTTGGTTGATATATCTTTGACGACCTCCAGACCCAATGATATGGCCCAATTTCGCAAATCATTTAATTGAGCATCATAATCCTGTTGTTGCGTGCTCACTCTTGTTAATATTACACATTTGTTCCCGAAATCAATCATAAGGTAGCTTTATTTTTTATACAAATATACGGGAACTATAATTATTATGAAAGTCGTATTAGAGAAGATTTACAGTATGGAATTAATGCTTATAAAGGAGATATTTCAAATATTGCTTTTTATAATATTGAAAATCAGCAAGATATATCTACGGAAAATATATCATAAGTTAATCATGATCGGCGCTCCCGGCAGTGGTAAATCAATGATGGCTAAACGGTTACCTTCCATCCTTCCTCCCCTCTCCCTGGGTGAAAGCCTGGAAACGACCAAAATACATTCCGTTGCAGGAAAACTAAACCGGGGCTCTTCACTGATTTCCCAACGGCCATTCCGTGATCCCCATCATACGATATCGCAAGTTGCAATGGTGGGAGGCGGAAGTTTTCCCCAACCGGGAGAAATAAGCCTGGCGCATAACGGAGTTTTATTTTTGGACGAATTACCCGAATTCAACAGAGGGGTATTAGAAGTCCTGCGCCAGCCACTGGAAGACCGGCAGATTACCATCTCCCGCATAAAGAGCACAATCAGTTATCCCGCCAATCTGATGCTCATTGCATCCATGAATCCATGCCCTTGCGGATACTATAATCATCCGACCAAGGCATGTGTATGCAGTCCTGGTCAGGTACAAAAGTATCTGAACAAGATATCCGGTCCGTTGCTGGACCGTATTGATATTCAGATAGAGATTGTTCCTGTTCCGTTCGACAAGATATCCGATCAGCGACAGGGAGAAGCAAGCAGTGTTATTCGGAACAGAGTCATTCAGGCACGCCGTATACAGGAACAGCGCTATGCCGATCATCCCGGTATCTACTGCAATGCACAGATGAGCAGCAAGTTATTATCCATTTATGCTCGGCCGGATGACAAAGGACTTTCCCTGCTGCGAAATGCAATGGAACGCCTCAATCTTTCCGCACGCGCATACGACCGTATATTAAAGGTGGCACGTACCATTGCCGACCTTGAGGGTGCGGAACTGATACAGCCCTCCCATTTGGCTGAAGCCATCAGTTATCGCAATCTGGACAGAGAAAACTGGGCGGGATAAAAGCGCTTGACAGTAAATCAATAAAATACCATAAAGAAAAAGTCTTCGTCTCATATAAAATACTATTTTCGCAAGATAGAATCTAGTATATGAATAAACACGACAACCCATATTACCCCCTATTTCTACTCATCGGATGGCTTATCATGCTGAGTAGTTGTCAACCTGCCCCATCTCATCTTCTGGAAAAAGCGATGCAGATGGAGAATGTATCAACCGACAGTATCTTTTTCTACCTGCAACAAATAGAAGAACCCGACAAATTACCTCTCAATGATCAGGGAGATTATTACCTGTTGCTCTACAAAGCAACTCTGTGGAAAACAGGAACACCTGATGATTCATTATTGCAGATCGCCATCCGGCAATATAAACAAAACGAGCAGCAAACCCAGTATGTACGGGCACGCATTGAGCAAAGCGCCTCCTATTTATATCGTAATCTGCCCGATTCCACATTACTGATGAGCGAACAAATTCTGAAAGGATACCAGCTAAATGATACGCTAAAAACAAGGCTGTACGGGCTACGAAGGGCAGCATACAGCAGAAAGCAGGATTATCCGCAGGCATTGGTGATGGCAGACAGCAGCAGACAACTGGCTCTTAAGATGAAAGATACACTTTTCTATTTTTCTACCAGCCAGCTATATCTGCAAATTATAAACAAAATGCAAGATCATGACAGATACACCCAAAGCTATCTGCAGCTAATGAAAGAACTTATGGATTCGCCCAAATACCAGTCTTTGAATTATTATGCGCTGGAAAGTCTGTTGAACACCAGTCTGCAAAGAAAGGATTTCCGGCAAGCAGTCATATATCTTCAACAATTATCGAGCCAACGCCGCGGAAGAAATGAAGTACCACACTATCTGCTGCTATGCGGAAGAACCCATGCCGCCTTGAATCAGATTGACTCCGCCCAATATTACTATCGGCAAGCCGCAATCTCATCTTCCAGCTTTATTGCCATGGAAGCCAATGCACGCTTATTCAATCTGATCAATGAAAAAGAATATCCGGAACAAGTCTTTTATACCAAGCAGAAGGAAAGCACGATAAGGGACAATATACTAAACAATATCAGTACAGGGATACGGGAAAGAGAATTCAACCAACTCAAATTACAGAATGAATTATACCAGCTGCATCTGCAACAGCAGCAAAGGGAACTATGGATGCTAGGAATCGTTACAGCTCTGCTGAGTATCGGATTCATCGCATTTTTCTTTTATCAGAGAGAGAAAAAGAAGCGACTGCTGCGGGAAAACCAGTTACTGTACAAAGAAGCCGAAGTAAGTGGACTACGGGAGAAAGAAATCCGGCTAAGGAATAAAGAGGCTGAACTCCGTGAAGCGCTTTTCCGGAGAATGCCATTCTTCCATAAGTTGCCCTCACTCCATGCCAACAACAATCAGGACGAACCGGGCACCAGTCACAAGATAGTAGTGACAGATGCAGAATGGGCAGAAGTCACTTCAGTAGTGAATGATGCGTTCGACAATTTTGTCGTTCGGTTACGACAGGCTTATCCGCAGTTGGGAGATAAAGAAATCGGCTTCTGCTGCCTCGTCAAAATCAATGTCAACATACAGGATTTATCTGATATCTATTGTGTGAGCAAAGCTGCCATTACCAAACGGAAATATCGGATAAAGACTGATAAGCTGGGAATTACTGATGAGAATATAAGTTTAGACAGTTTTCTCAAAGTTTTTTAGCTGTCGCCCCAGGGTAGTTGAAGTCTTTGTCCGCCTGAAAACAAACGCATATATATATTATATTATTAATAATCAACAACATACATCTAGCCACATCGTACCTTTTTGTCCGCCTGTTTTTTTGTTTTTCTGCTCACTTCGGTCTACTTTTGCCTCAGTGATAATCAGAAAAACAGTACTAACCAAATACAGAACCGTATGAAGAACAGAATTATTATTTTAAGTTTATGTGCTAGTTGTCTACTTGCAATTGTTGCTTTTGTATACAACAGTGAAACAAAGACCGACCCACTGGCACTCTCCCCTATTGTAGCAAAACGAGTCACGACACCTACCGGCACACTAGTCTCATGTAATTTAAAGGCTTTGAAAGACACAGTAGACATTCCACTCAGCTATTTGACAGAAGAACTTCAAGTTGTCAAACTAGACAACCGGGACGAAGCACTGGTAGGAGGCTGGATACGCACCACAGTGGGAGAAAAATACATCCTGGTGAGCAATAACAAACAGACTCCCTACAAACTTTTTACCCGCGACGGCAAATTCATCACCACTATCGGTGCCTACGGACAAGGGCCCAACGAATATGGAAACACATACGCCGACCAGTTGGACGAAGCCCACAACCGTATCTACATACTGCCCTGGCAGAGTGACAAGCTGCTCGTATTCGATTTACAAGGCAATCCTCAGCCTCCCATTCCTTTATGTATGCGCGTGCCCAAAGGCAAATTCAGAGTAGATACGGAAAAGTCGGAAGTCACTCTGACAACTCTGCCTTTCGAAGGCTGGCCGGCTGTCGTGTGGACACAAGATTTCAAAGGTAAACGCAAGAACTTTATCGCACCGGGACATCTGACCGTTCCGCGCGACTTTAGCAACGAAGTATTTATGGATAATAATACTAATGATTACGGCGTTATGTTAATGGTGATCATGCCTGCCCCACGAACGGACAGTCTGTACCACTATAACGCAGCCCAAAATCGACTCGAAGCCAGATTCACCGTGGAATATCCGAACAAGGAGAAAATCCCCTGGCACGGCTATTCCGAATACCCACGTCACTTTATCGGAGACGTTTCCGTGCCGATACAAGTATCAGAAAACACTTGGAGCGGCAGTAAGCCTGCCAAGTATATCATAGATAAGAAAACACTGCATGGCAGCTACTTCCGCCTGTACAATGATTTCCTGGGAACGAAAAAGATGCAGATATGGCCCTCATTCGGCCATGGTTATTATGTTGCCAACATGGAACCTGCCCAGCTAAAAGAAACACTGGAAAAAGAAATAACCCGGAAAGATATTCCGGCAGAGGCAAAGAAACGTGCACAAACATTGATAAATTCACTGGATGAAGAAGGCAACAACGTCATTCTACTCGCTAAAATGAAGAAATAACTATCAGAAAGCCAGAGGGTGTTTCAAAAGTCAATAGTAACTAAAATGGGGTTGTCTATAATTTACTATGAATGAAAGAATTGCGTATTCACCTACCACCTCCCCCTGCGGGTAGGGGCTGACCCAAAAGGTCGAAAAGTTGATTTTCACCCCCTCTACAGATGCCTGTAGGAGGGGTGGTTTAAAAAGTTCTTTCTTTTTAGTCAGCCCCATTTAAGATACTACCGATTTTTAACACACCTTCCGGCATTCCGTTGAGAGAGCACATCCCCATTTCCTTTCGATAGAAAAACACAGACACAATTCTTATAATTGTCCATCTTTAAACTGATTTTCTCTATTTTCTGATTCTTTGATTTTGCTTTCCTTTGCAAAGCAAAAGATTCATATAAAATAAGCAGATCATGCAGTTTACAATTACACATTGGGGATGTACTCCATCGGGAGATTCCATCTATCTGTTCCGGTTGACCAACGCTACCGGAGCCTCCATCGAGCTTACAAACCTGGGAGCCACCTGGGTTTCGGCCAATATGCCGAACCGATACGACGTCTTTGAAAACATTCTGCTGGGATATGACCATGCAGAAGGATATCTCAAAGACACCTATTATATGGGAGCCACTGTCGGCCGGTTTGCCAACCGCATTCATCAGGCATCCTTTTCTATCGAAGGCACTACCTATCTGCTGGAGAGAAACGACGGAGAGAACACCAATCACGGCGGACTATCCGGCTTTCACAAGAAGATATGGCAATGGAAACGGACAGATTCCGGCATCCGTTTCCTTCTCCACTCTCCGGACATGAAAGGAGGATATCCGGGAAATGTACAGGCGGAAGTGGAATATCAATTCACGGAAACCAACGAACTGACAATCAGCTATCACGGAACCACAGACCGCCCTACTTATCTGAATCTCACCAATCATGCTTACTTCAACCTGTCCGGCGACAAACGAAAAATAACGGAGCATGAGCTCATGATACCTGCTGCACGAATATTAGAGACAACCTCACAATTTATTCCTACCGGACAAGCACAGGATGTCAAAGACAGTCCGTTTGATTTCAGCACCAGTCGCAGCATCGGAGCACATCTTTACGACGATAACGAGCAGTTGCACTGGAACAAGGGATACAATCATTGCTATATCCTGAAAGAAGAGTCGTCCGACACGTTATTGACAGCCGCCGTATTATCCGACCCTTTCTCCGGCAGAAGGCTGACTGTCAGGACTGACTTACCCGGTGTCTTATTATATACCGCCGGCTATCTCGCTCCCACACCGGATATCGGTGTATGTCTGGAGACACAATACTTTCCGGATACCCCTTCGCATCCGCATTTTCCGTCCTGCCTGCTCATGCCGGGGGAAGAGTATCGCCACAGAACTATTTATACATTCGACAAATGATTTTTTAAGTATTCTACATATTGTTCCCGCTTAGCTTCGTATAAACAGCGATATTTTTTTTACTGGCTATATCTTTTTTATTCATATATTTGTTTTACATTTGTAGTAAATAATAAAAGCAATAGTATGAAAACGTCCATTGTAACTCTTTTAATCACATTTTGTTTTTATCTGTCAGTTTATGCACAAGCACCTCAGGATAAAGCCACAGAACTAAAAGAACAGGCTTTAAGCAGCCTGAAGCAGAAAGATTACATCAAAGCCCGTTATCTGTTTAAGAAAGCGTATGAAGCATTTGCCGTGCGAGAGAACTATCCACAAGCTATAGAATGTGGTATTCAAGCCAATGCTCTATATGTCAGAGAAAACTTCTACAAAGAAGGTTTCGAATTATGCCGTAATATGGAACAACTCATCTGGACAGGCGAACAGAAGCAAAACAAAGTCTTTTATGACTTACGCTTTCCCATCAGCAAGGAACGGTTGCAGATGTACATTTCACTGAAGAATCCTGCACAGGCAAAAAACCAGCTGGACAAATTGGAAGAGATTGCCAGTCTCGCCAAAAATGATTCTTTAATGGAAGTGCTGCTCTATACGAAAGCCAACTATTACTATACTTTCAATCAGAATACACAAGGAGACGCCTGTTTCCGCAAACTCATCAGCCAATACAAGGAAAAGAAGGACTACGATAAAGTGAGCGACTGCTACAAGACTCTTATCGGCATCGCCCGCAAAGCCAACAATGCCCCGTTGATGGAACGTACGTACGAAAGCTATATTGTATGGACCGACTCTGTAAAAGCCCTGACTGCCCAGGATGAGCTGAATGTCCTGAAACGAAAATATGACGAAAGCCTCCAGACCATACAGGACAAAGACAGCACACTATCCGCCAAGCAATACATCATCATAGGACTTTGTACGCTTGTAGCTATCCTTGTAGCCACAATCATTGTACTTGCCATCTTACTGCTGAAATTTATCACCGGCAACCGCAAACTCAAAAAGAGCGTGGTCATAGCCAATGAGCACAACGAGCTGAAAACAAAGTTCATCCGGAACATATCCTCACAAATGGAGCCGACTCTGAACACTTTAGGGACTTCCGCCAAAGAGCTTTCCGCCCAAGCTCCAAGGTATGCAGAGCAGATGCAGGCACAAGTAGCAGCCTTAAAGCAATTCAGCGACAATATTCAAGAGCTTTCCTCTTTGGAGAACTCACTGACCGAACCTTATGAAATGGGAGAAGTCAATGCGGGTACTTTCTGCGAAAGCGTCATGGAGAAGGCTAAAGAATTTATGAAGCCGGACGTCACCCCTTCTGTAAACGCCCCCAAACTCCAAGTAAAAACGAATAAAGAACAGCTGGAACGTATCCTGCTCTACTTGCTGAAAAATGCCGCTTTCTATACGGAGCAAGGACGTATCAGCCTCGACTTCAAGAAACGTGGCGCGCACACCCATCAGTTCATCATAACCGATACGGGAACAGGTATCCCGGCAGAACAACAGGAAAATCTCTTCAAACCTTTCACCCAGGTCAAAGACCTGACTACAGGTGATGGCTTGGGATTACCTATCTGCTCACTCATCGCCACCAAAATGAATGGCAGTCTGACATTGGACACAAGCTACACCAAGGGATGCCGGTTTATACTGGAACTTCACGCATAAATAACATAAGGTATTCAAGAGCTTTGTATAGTTAGATTACCCGCAATCATTGTCAACTATAATTGTCGTAATTAGCTATAATCGGAGAACGCACATTCTAACTATACAAAAATAGTAACAGAGTACTGCATAAACGGCAACCGGGTTTATAATAAATACTGTGATCGTTTATTATAAACGTCCCCCTCGTTTATTATAAACTTTAAAATAGAAATTTGTAGAATCTGGATTGAATTTATAATACAAAAAAGGCTGCAAACCTCATAAAGTTTGCAGCCTTTTCCTATATCGGAGTATCCTATCCTCTGTTATACGTCAGAGAGATAAGTACTATTTGTACTATATTATACCACCGTAGAGGATGATCACACACTAATTTTCTCATTTTATTATATCGTTCTTATATTATTCAGTTCAGGTTTGGAACTACAAATATACAACAATAAAAAGCGTTTGTCAAGTGTTTAACGGATTTCCGTCGGCCTGTCATTCAGCAACTACTTCTATAACTCTGCTATTCAGACGCTGGCCTGTAAATATATTCAGTCCTACCGTCATCAGATATTCACCTGAGAATAACTCACCGTTTCCTTGCAGAGAAGAATTAGCGCCCGGCATCAGATTGATTTCCTTCACCCGGTACTGCCGACCGGCATCCAGTCCTTGCAGACGGACAGGCAACAGTTTCTCGCCATAACGGGGGTAAATATCGAATGCAAAGACAACAGCTCCCTTCTTATCTTTCCCCACATATTGGGTGGAAGTATGGTTTCCGCTAAGGAGATACCAGTCGGTACATATCCCCTTCCAGCACAATCGGTTTAAGATGGTTGTAATTAAGATAGAAAGAAAATCAACCATCAAAACCCTGTATATGATAAGGAACCCAATTGATGTAAAAGTAAAATACAACATCCGGTCCCAATTATCAAATAGTTAAATAAACTCAATTATATATAGAAAACACATTTATTATGGAATGAAATGCATATTTTTAAAAAACACAAGTAAAATGTAGAAAAAATGAGAAAAACACAAGTTACAAATATATTTTTTATACTCACTCTATTCGTGATAGCCTGCAATGATGAGACTACGTATGAAGGTCTAGCCTCAAATCCTAAAAGCAGTGCTTCTTTAGCACAAAATAATGAGCAATTTTCTTCAACAACATATTGTTCTGGCTATGGGGAGTGTCTCCCTGTTGTAAACCTTTATCATAATGACAAATATTCATCAAATCCTGGGACAACTCTTTCATGGACTGGCAATGCAGACAGTCATACTGTAACAATAACCATCAAAGGGATTGGACAAGATTTAACCCTTCTCTGTGGACCTTCTGGTAGTCAACATTTCAGTCATCACAAAACTAATTATACTGCAACTTATTCTATTTCCTGCAATAGCGATTCTAAATGTACAGGATGTCGACGTAGCGGATCATTAATTGTAATAGATGATAAAGGGAAATCAAGTACATCAACCGAAGACTGCGGTAAGAAATATTTAAGTTACGAAATTAGATCTGCTGCTAATGGACCATCTATGGTAAAATGTACTAGTCCTTCCCTTAATATACATAATACAAAAGAATACATGCCAGTAAATACTTATAGCATTTATACTACAAATTCCGGAAAGCCAAAAGAATATATTGAAGGAGGCGCTATTGTTCCCGATCAAACACAAATATGGCTTCCCAATAATCCATCTCAATACTATGAAATACACCTTTATAACATGAGCTCATGTAAAAAAAACTCAGACCACTACATATATGGCACATACTTAGGAGGAATTACTAGTTCAATACAAGTATTTCTGTATGAAAAGAGGCATAGCAATTAAATTACTTTACTAAATAGCATTTAGTTCTTTATTTCTCACAAGTAACAAATTCAATGAATCAAATCACGAGAAAGCACCTCTCCCCCACTGGAAAAAGATGCTTTCAGATTAAGCAATAGCGACCATCTTCACAGATGACTATTTTCGAGGCACTCCATTACAGAGTTATGCCCCATGAGATTTATAGATGCTCAGGCATCCTTTAACTAATTACAAAATGTTTTATATGTGTGCTCTTTTTTATTTCATCTCATCCATACTTTCGGTTTACTTAATGACCGTTATCACTGCACGGCTTACTCTCGGGTCATCATAGAACATATTGTCCACACCACCTTCATAAGTTATTTTCAGTTGCGATGCCGGTACTCCGAACTCATTAACCAGACAGTTGTAGACTGCTTCTGCACGAGATTTGCTCAAAAACTGGTTAAACTCCTTGGTCCCTGTACCCTTATCGGCATAACCGATAATTGTATAGACAGCATTCTTGTTTTCCTTCATTATCTTAGCCTGAAATCCGATATTTACACGAGCTTCATTACTAAGAGCATATCTTGATATCTGGAAAGTGACCAGATAAGGAGCAGAGAGGATATTCGTTTCCACCACTCTTTCCGTGACTTTATTGGAGGTTTCTACCAACTCGTTTTTCAGACGATTGTTCTCGTCATTCATCGCTTTCAACTGTTCGCGCATCAGGCGTAGTTCTTCATCACTAAAGGTAATTGTCTTTACGGTGCTGCGCCCCCATGTACGTCGTGGGAATTTATAAGTAACTCCTACTGTTACAGACAATAATCCTTCTTCTTTACGCCCACCACGCTCACCGTCAAATTCATCTTTTGTTGCAGTACCACGCACATCCAGATTCAAGTCGAACGCAGAGCTCAGACGGAACGAGTTGATCAAACCTATACTGGCATTAAAGTTACGCGCACGCGGGGTTTCCCACGTGAGTATCCAGCCTAAACCAACATAGGGAGTTACAGACCAAAAACGCTTTTCATTATAACCACAAAGCAGATTCGATGCATTGAACAGTACGTCTCCATGAATATTCATAAAGTCGAATTTCTGTTCGTCCAGCCATTGTGAAGCATCGTACACTTTTCCGGTAGAGTGACTACCGTTCTGTGTAGCACCTTTGATAGTAAGTCCGCTATACATAAAGCGTACACCGATGCCGGGTGTAAACCACTTTCCAAAACCAATATCCAATGCGGGACTCAGACGGTCACCAAATTTCATCTGCATATTATGGTCACCGAAAAAGATCAAGGCACCGCCACCGGCAGTTACAAACCAGTTGCTCCAGAAGCGATTGGTTTCTACTTTATATTTATCAGCATTTTCTACGATTGTGGTTGTCGTTTTTATAGATTTAGAGAAGTCCTCTTGTGCATAAACACTCATTCCTGTTACCAGCAGCAAAGCCGATAGAACAATTACTTTTTTCATAAGTGATTCTTTTCATTAAAATTCAATATACCAAGTTCCAACTGCAAAGTTGAGGCTTTTTTTCCGTTTTATTACTCACATAAAATCCGATAACTTTCTCACTTTATACAGAAGCCTATTAAAAGTCCCCCATAGCAAGCATTATACGATTCGCAGGGCACTCTGTCAAAGTGAGACAGCGTATTATTTCTTTCCCTTACGTCTCCACCATCCTCCTTTCTTTTTCTGAGTTGCGGCATAACCATAACCATAGTTATAGCCGTATCCATAGCCATAGCCGCTGCTGCCTTTTTCCGTTCCGTTAAGAACGACAGCCATATTGTTCAGCTTATGTTCCTGATATAAGCGTTCCAGTTCGGGCAGCTGGCGGCGGTCTATTTTACCGACACGCACGATAAACAAAGTCAGATCGGTAATGCGATTCACAACCGTAGCATCTGCCACCAAGCCTATCGGTACATTGTCGACAATGATATAGTCATATCGCTCCTTCAGTTCGACCACCAGTTTATCCAACCGCTTACTCAGTAAAAGTTCCGTCGGATTAGGGGCAATCACACCGATAGGGACCAGATCGAGCCCTTCGCCAAAAGCATCCTGCACAATAATATCAGTTACCTCCACAGATGAATCGGACAGGTAGTGCGCCGCTCCTTTTACCTGCCGGCAATGAGCCATTTCACTCAGTTTACCTTTTCGAAGGTCGAGGTCGAGTAATACAATTTTCTTTTCGGTCTGCACCAAGCTGGCTGCCAAATTGATAGAAATAAATGTCTTTCCGGCTCCGATGTTGAAAGAAGTAAGCGTTATCACTTTGCGTTCCTGCGTCTGGGATAACATAAATCCTAAGTTGGTGCGCAGAATGCGAAACGATTCGGATAACGCATCCAGCCCGCGGGCACGTACCACCACCTCATGTACATTAGCCATCGCCTTGGGTGTTTGCGGAATATCTGCCAGGAAAGGAGCGCTGACAATGGATTCAATTTCTTTCCGGTTGTGCACTCCGGTGTCGAGCATCAACATCAGTAGCAGAATAACAGAAGGGACAATAACTCCGCAACCCACTCCTAACAGAAGCTTTTTATATTTGTTGGGAGAAATCGGAATGTTGCTTCCCGAAACCGGATCAAGAACCCGCGCATTGTTATCTACCATTGCCTGGCTCAAAGCGTTTTCTTCGCGCTTGTTCAACAGGAATATATATAGGGATTCCTTGACTTTCTGCTGTCTCTCGATAGACAACATTTCCCGTTGTTTGCGAGGAACCGCCTGCACTTTCTGGCGCACCCGGTTTTCCTGAAGACTATAGTCCTGCTTTTTAAGCCTCAGGCTGGCAGACAGATTATCCAATGCCCTGTAGATATTCAGTTTCATTGTCTGCATGGTACGGTTCAGTTCCTGTACTACGGGATTGTTGCTACTACTGCCGTTCATCAGGCGGTTGCGCCTCAGCAAGGTTTCGTTGTAACGTGAAATCTGGGTCTCGATATTAAGGTCCTCCAGTCCGATATTACTGGGAATCAGTTCATCCTCCTTGCTTGAATCCTGCAAATATTGTTTGATGAATGTGACCAATTGCAACTGTGTGTCCAGTTCTTTGATTGATGATTCATACTCCCGGCTGTCTTGTATATACATGCCCGCAGCCATGTCGATATCGACTCCATTATTCGCTCGTTTCAGGTCTTCGATATCTGTCTCCACGCTGCCCAGTTCATGTTCGATGATTTGCAGGCGCTCTTTGATAAACTCCGCCGTATTCACAGCAATCCGGTTCTTATCCTTTATAGCTTCTTCGTTATATATGGTAATCAGCATGTCAAGAATATCGGCGGCACGTGTCGGAGAAAGATCATTCATCGTCAGATGCAAAAGGGCGGCATCGCCACTCATTTGTTTGATTGCCAGGTTATAAAGCCAAAAGGATACCATTTCTTCCGGTGGTTTACAGGTCACTAAGACAGGCTTACCGAAGCTAGATTCTCCGTAGTTTTCTGCGGCAAATACAATCAGCCTTCCCAATGCCGTATGAATGGTGTCGTTCAGATTCACTACTTTCCGTTGTTCCATCCCGCGCGAGAAATCAGCTAGTTCTACTTGCTGCCTGCTTTTAGGAGTGACGGATAAAGAGTGCGCCTCATCCATTCCCGCATCAAGAAAGGTTACACGCACGGGAGATTCCGTATAAAGTTCTACAGGCCGCAGACCGTCGTACACCGTATAACTGATATTTGCCTGCAAGCGGTCGATCACTTTCCGCATCAGCTCCTTCGACTTGAATTGCAGAATCTCACTCGCTACATTGACTAACCCCGTAAAATCGGAATTATTCAACTGCATAGTCGACCGCGAATTGGCCGGCGTCTTAATCATCACGATGGCTACCCGGCTGTACGTAAATGGTGTCTTACAGTAAATATACCAGAAACATCCTCCAAACAGCAAAATGGAAAGAAGATACCATTTCCAGTGAACGACCAGATATACAAACAGATCGACAATATTGATGGACTTCTCCTCCTCCGTTACAGCCAGCTTTTTATGTTTTTCCATACTTTGTGCAATCGTTAGTTATTTTAATAATACGGTCAGTGTGGTAATCAGGCTTAAAAGAGTCACTCCGAAGGAGTAAAAGCCCAATGTACGCCGTTCTTTTGTATTTGCTTCCGCGAATTTAGGATGTATATACACCATATCATTCTGCTGCAAATAATAGCAGGGGGAATAAAAGATATCCGACGAACGGATGTCGTGCATATACATTTTGCGCTCGTTTCCTTCTTCACGGATGACTGCCACCCTGTCCAAAAGGGCATTAGTCGTCACGCCACCGGTTCTGGTAATGGCTTCGAGCAAAGTAATCCGGCTATCCTCCACCTGCAACACCTGCGGGCTTTTGACTTCTCCCATTACGGTTATCTTGATATTCAATATGTCTACAAATATTAAAGGGTCATTAATCAGATTCTCACTGATCAGGCGGTTCTTGATAAGGTCGGCCACCTGCTTGCGGGTCAGGTCGACCACTTTCAACTTGCCCAGAATCGGGAATTCGATATATCCGTTGAGGTCTACCATATACCCCTTTTCCTGCTTCTGGCTACCGGCGGTAGTGGATACATCTCCGTTGGACGTCACCTGAAAATCGCCTCCGGTAGATATATTGAAAGGTACCGTTAATTCCGGGTTTCGCGAATTGACAATAATACTCAGACGATCGTCGCGCTGGATTCTCATCTCCGGCTGTGCGTTCATCGGATAAGAGATGTCTTCTCTCATATCCTCCAGATAGACGATTCTTTTTGTATTGATACAAGAAGTCGTCAACATCATCGCCAACACTAACACTACATACATGTTTTTCATCAAATAGTCTCTTTTTCTCATGTTTTATATTTCTTGGAAATTATTTATTCTCTGTTATCCGGCTATCGGTCAGCATGGCTTCTCAATACTTTCCGGTAAAGGTTCAGGCAAAGTTCTGTCATCAGTTCTTTGGTGAACATGGTTTCGTAACGCCTGCGGGCACCTTTTGACAGTTTATCATACAGATGTTTATCAGTCAGAACGGTTAATATCGCTTCCGCCAGTGACTCCGCATCCTCCGGTTTTACGTTGATTCCGGAGAAGCTGCTTATATTTACCCAGCTGACTCCCGATTCCGGTATGTTCATGGCAATCACCGGCTTTCCACAGGACATCGCTTCGATCTGTACAATTCCGAAAGCTTCCGTTTTGAGGATAGAACTTAAACAGAACAGGTCACAGGCACCGAAATAATCCGGCAGATCATCGTCTTCGATAAAGCCCAGTAATTTGACTCGGTCAGCTACCCCCAGCTCGTCAATCAATGCCTGCAAGTATTCCTGAAGAGGACCTCTGCCACCTATCAATATGACATAATCATCTGTCAGCCGACGGGCGGCCTGTATCAGATACTCATAACCTTTGTATTCCACGAGGCGTCCCAAAGAAAAGATAATCTTCTTTCCGGCATATCTTTCCTTGATTTGCGCTACCCGTTCGGGAATCGGTTTCATTTCGTCTATCCCGATAGGAATACTGGTAACCTTGCGCTGTATATTCTCCAGAAAGGGTGATTCTTTCACATACACGGGGGTGGTGCCGACTATCACTTTCGCCCTTCGGAGTAACCAATTTTGCAGCGGTGTATATAGCCGTAACAGCATCTTCTGTTTCAGTATGTCGCTATGCCAGTGCAAAACGACGGGACCTTTGTAACCGGACAGGAACAATGCCAGACACGCCATCGGATCAGGATGATGGATGTGAATGATGTCATATTCCTTCCGTATCTTGCGCAACCGGAAGATCATAGCCGGAGACAGCATAGTAGCAGCCACCTTCTTCCAGGTAGGCACACACAGCACACGTGCATAGTCATTCAATAAAAGATTCCCCTGGTCTTGCTTCTCTGCCGAAGCGCACAGCATATCACAGTAGACCTGTTTCTGTGACAGCCCCATAGTAATGTCGTACATCACTTTTTCCACTCCTCCGCTAATGGGATAGAATTTGCCTATTTGTAGTACTCTCATCTTAATAAAATATGAAATAGTTTTTTCCATGATTCAGCAACAGGAGGAGAAGTTTCTTCTTTCCGCAGTGCAGTCAGAAAAGAGTTTTCTCCCTGAAGTAGTTTTGCCATCTGAGCGGCCAGTTCCCACGGCCGATCCGGATGGAAGAAGGCCACCTGCTCACAGCCGGCGGCAGTTTCGTGCGCATACGGAAGATCGGACAGAAGCATCGGTTTATTGAAAACCGCAAATTCCGTTATCGGCAATCCCCATGTTTCCACTTTCGAAGCAAAAATCAAGCAGTTGCTTTGTTGATAATATGCGTAAAGTTGTTCTTTACTCAGATATCCGATGAATGCCAGAGCCGGAACATCGCCCCAATGTGAGTAAAGCCATCGTGTATAAGCGTTTTCATCGCCTTTCACGGTGATGTAAACTTTAAATTTCAGTTCCGGCATCTTCTGCTGCAAAAGCACTGCGGCCCTGCAAATACATTCAAAATTCTTATGGCTGTCCGAGGTTGCCGCATAAAGGAAGGAATATTCATCCTTATTCATCTCCACACTGGACACATCCAGCTTCTTCTTCGTTGGTGGTTGCCGTTGCAGCACAGGCGGGGCTACGATAATGGACTCCGCCGACAGTTGAAACCAGTGGGCGAAAGCCTCCCGGAACCATTGTTGCTGCACAATGATATAACTATTCCTGTGAATATTAATCCGATACACGTATTTGGAGAATAGTGAAAACAGCACTATCCTCGGAGCAAACAGGATTTCTTTCATTTTCCAGCGATAAAAGGGAAATGAATTGTGGCAATAAACGGCTCTTCTTTGTGCCTTTACATTGGGCGTCGTGTCGTGCAAAGACAGCCACAGGTACACAGGAGCAAGCCGGACAGAGATTTTACGCATGGCGACATACTCACACCAAAGCCTGTTGAACCAGTTCTTCTTCGGCCATTTCAGTTCTATATACTCTATGTGGGGATAATCGGCTACTTTCCGGTCATACACCAAAGCGATGACCTGATATTCGCCTGTCGCCGCCAGACCGGATAAATGCCGCAGGCAATCACGCAAAATGGTCAGAGTGCCCCCGACTTTCAGATTCACAGCCGATATTACTATTTTCTTCATATACGTTTACTTATAACTCTCGAACTCATCTATGGAGCAATACTGACTACCACCTATAGCAAAGAAGCAGAGCATGTAGTTCCAACAATAGTTTCATGTGGTGAAACAAAAGGTTTCATGCATTGAAACTAATAGTTTCAAGCAATGAAACCATTGGTTCCTCGGTGTGAAACTAAAAGTTTCAAGCGTCTGAAACTTTTTTGAGCTATAAGCAAGCTATCAGTATGCAACTTGTTCTTATCATTAAGATGCCCAAAAACTATATTCATATGTGTTGCAGATGGCAGATGTTTTTATTTTTATAAGCAGATTTATCTTATTATGATGGCTTATATCCTCTCTAATCAAATACTCAAAGAGTCAAATAACTTTTCCCATCTCTGCATAATTGCCGACTCCATAAAGCGGTATGAGCTCTTTAAAGCAGTTTCGCCCATACGTTTACGCAAATCTTCGTTTTCCATCAGTTTCAGTATCCTGTCTGCCAGCACGGAGATACTTCCTTTGGGTACTAAAAAGCCATCTTCTCCTTCAGTGATTACATCTTTAGGACCACACTTGCATGCGAAGGAAACAATCGGCAGTCCGAATGACTGGGCTTCCAGCAGAACCATAGGCAACCCTTCGTAGCGGGAAGACATCACCAATAAGGATGCCTGTCTGTATTCATCTTCTATATGGCTAGTAGCAGATTTCAAACGTATGCAATGATTGAGTTTATGTTGGTCAATCTGCCGTTGCAAACGGTTCAGCCATTCTCCGTCTCCGATGATATCCAGTTTCCATTCCGGCTGGGAACGATGAATAACCGCCCATGCATCAATCAGATAGTCAAAACCTTTCTGGTAATTATACCTGCCGATTGCTATCACCTTTTTATTATTTAGCGGGGCCGGTTGACCGACAGAATAGGTTAACGCATTCGGAATAACCATGATATTCGGTAAATCTCCCCAATAGGATTTATCTTCATGAGTCAATACAACAAAGCAGGCATATTTCTTCACTGTCTTTTCATCCATCCGACTTCTCCACTGGTCTGCCAACTTCCAGGCCCCTTTGCGTCCATATTGCAGGCGCTTATAGCGGGAAAAATGAATTTCAAGTATTTTCCGGCTTCCATCCTTTATCTTCCATAAGAAGGAGACATCATTGCAGAACATGGAAATCGCTATATCGGCTCTTAATTCCCTGAGCAGTTCCGACAAGCGTTTCCGGTGTTTCCACTGCTTGAACGGATAGTGGATGATCTTATTCAACAGGGATTTTCCGTTATTCTCTTCATAATTAATGCCCAGGTCATAACAGCGTATGCGTTCATCCAAACTGAAGAAGGGTTGCTTTCCGCGTTGATCGGTAGTGATAATGAAGACTTCATATCCATGACTGACCAGATAGTTGGCTTTATTTGCCAATACCCGTTCCATTCCTCCGGAATTATAGGTTCCCGCTATGCAATAAACGATTCTCATCTTTCGAACTGACTGTTATGATTCGCTGCAAACGATTCTTTAAGTACTTCAGCATCGGCTTCTTTCCAGTCCAGACAATAGAACAAAGCATATATAAAGAAAATATCAGTAGCTACCTTTATCCAGATGATAAAAGCCAGAGACAGCAGCAGAACGGATAAAAGGAGAAAGGACTCTCTTTTCCGGGCAAAGACCCATGCATTGAATATAAAGAACGATGCAAAGACCCCGAAACCTACCAAACCGCAATAGAGTATAAAACGACAGTACCCAATATCCGTGCTGAAAGTGTAAAAGCCGAACTTCCCTGTGCCAATGATCCAGCTTTCAAAGGTTTCCGGCCAGACCCACATGATAGCATTCAGTCTATCGGTAGAACCTGTCCGCCATTCACCCATCTCTATCCAGTTAAAGAAACCCTCAAAAGCAAACCGCATATTCTGATAAAAGGTGTAGTTATTCTGATACATATAAATTCCCCAGATAACGGACACAACCAACAGAAACCCGAAAACGGAATAGAACTTAAAATTACGTACCGATATCGTCAACCGGAATATTCCGGTTGAATAAATGATATACGCCAGCCCCATCATCATCCCGATAGTGGTAGTCCGAGAAATCATATTTCCCAGAATCGAGATGATAAAAAAGCAGACCAGGAATCCCGTTATCTTCTTCCGGTCCTGCCGGATTACATCATCTTCACACAAAAGGTAAGCGATCAATATCAACACTACAGAGAATCGTACTCCGGCAGGGTCCAGTGCCGCACCAATACCGTATAATCTGCCGACCTCCTGATAGAATTCCTGTCCCTGATCGATATAAGAATCCACCAGCATCCGGAAAGCAGGGATTCTGTCTATCATAATGGCCAGTATACATTGCGTTGCACAGACAAAAGCCAGGTAACTGACCAACAGTTTCAAAGTGACTTTTCCATGAATCAGACGAATAGCCGTACAGGTGGCATACGCTCCGCCCAGCCAGGTGAAGAAAGTGGCAAAATAAGTCACGTAAGAATAATCATCCGTACGATTGTAATCAATTGAAAACAGGCATACAAAAGAGAAGAAGCAGGCCAGTACGACTGCACCCATCAACTCTTTCGAGAATGTAATCCCGCGCTTCCGGCATCCTTCATAAAGAACCAAGCCGATGCCGATGACCGCCAACACCATCTTCGTATTCACTCCCGGCAGAAAGGAAAAGGTAAATGGGAAATAATATCCACTCACGATCATTGCCACCAACAACATTGCCAATAAACGCATCATAGTCTTACTGCCCTATTTATAAATCGTTCCATAAATCAATCTGAAAACACACCTGTGATAAAGTTTTAACAGGCTAAAGTTTTGTTTCACGGCCAGCCACTGGATGAACCGTGTTCTTAAAGAAATCTGTTTATTATGCATCACATAACCATTCGCTTCCGGAAACCATTCCAACCACTGACGATAACGCGCCGTATCATCTGTCATAAGAAGCGGAAGTTTGATATTCAATTTCAGCAAAGGAAGGTAAGGGGATAGTAAACCGGCATAAGCCGATTCGCGGACATAGCGTTCTACCTCATATACATTATTAGTCACTTGCCTGATATGCTCGGGTGAATAGACCTTTGTCAACGAATTCACATTATTCTGTCCATAGTGATAAAAAGGCCGATGTATGATAGAGGCACTCTCTGCACAAATAAACAGTTTCATCATCACCATCATATCTTCTCCCATGTTCATACCTTCTGCAAACCGGATATCGTTCTCCACATAAAGCGAACGCTTCACCAGAAAGAGCCACAGGTTCCAGCGCAGCACTCCACACATCATGTTTTGCAAAGCCTCCGCAGGAGTTGTATAATCAGCCTGCTCCATGTACCGTTCACTGGAGCTGAAAGTCAGATACCATTCATGCCCCACAATATCCTGTCCGCCTTTCTTTGCTTCTCTCACCAGGCACGCCAATGTATGCTGTTCGATGGAATCATCCGCATCGACATAATAGATATAATCGCCTGTAGCATGTGCCAGTGCCGTGTTGCGTGCTGCCGCTACTCCTCGGTTCCGTTCGTGATGCAACACCCTGATCACTCTGACAGGATCAGTATTCCGTGCTGCATAGCAAGTCAGCATCTTCAGGCTGTCGTCCGTGCTGCCATCGTCTATAAACAGAAGTTCCAGTTTCCTGTAAGTTTGTCTGTCCAAGGATTCCAGGCAATGATGCAGGGTAGTTGCAGCATTGTATACAGGTATAATCACCGAGATTGTCACGTTTTCAATATTCATCTGCCGCTTTCCGTTATCTGGCTCTTTACCCGACCGCCAACCAATAAGGCAAGCGCTTTAGGAGCCATCTTGTTCAATATATAATAAAGTCCCAGACAAATGCCCAGAGTGATGAAAGGGATCAGCATATAGCTAAGCAATAATCCTCCTCCGGAACCGGCAAGGGAAGTACGGGAAAAGAAACCCTTCGTCCAGTTTATAATGTATATTTCATGGGCCGCATAGATAAAGAAGACTGTAGCCGACAGATTGCAAAAGAGTTTCTTCCATGTCTCCCGGTTTATCAGCCAGTCCATCAGATTAAAAGCGGTCACTATTCCAAACAGTACATACATTCTAACGATGTATACATGCAATTCCCTTCCATTACACATCGTGGCACAACACAAAAACAAAAGAGTGGCTATCGCCGCCATATAACGAAACCTGGAACAAAACTCCAGAATGTTCTTTTTGTAAATCCCCATATAGGCACCTGCCCCAAAGAACATGATAGCCGACATACTCAGTCCCGCAACATCCGTTTCCCAGGCGGACAAATACAGAATCACCAGTATCAGTACACCGTATCCTTTCAGAAACCTGAAAAACAGATAGAACAGAGGGGCCAATACGGACATACAAAGTAAATCGCGTAAAAACCACATGGGATAGTTGGCTGGAGTGTGCCAGAACAGAATATACCAGGGAGTAGCCCGTAGACTCGATAGTTCCTCACCCGGTTCCATCGAGAGAAAAGAAGTGACGGCATAGTTCTTTATATATATCGCCGCTATCATCAGTATATTCCATAAAAGGTAAGGCAATAAAAGACTCCTTATTCTCTTTTTTAATTGGGAGCGGTAAAAGCCGGCATTCCACTCCTCCAGTTTACGAAAGAAGAAAAAGCCTGAAAAGAAAAAGAATAAGGGATTACGTATTCTGGACAGATTATGGGATATCCCCTCCGAAATAAAATGATATATATTCATCTCCGACAAATTCATCTCTATAGGCACCGATACCATCGGCAGCACATGGGCAAAAAGCAATAACACCATTAGAGGGAACCTCATAGCGGCAATTACTTCCGATTGTCTTTTCTCCAGTTCGCCTTTCATCTTGCAATCTCATTTAGAATCTGCCCCACTACCCCGATATGACGGCTAGTAAATTTCCGGGCAAACAATGCTTCCGATCCCATCAAAGTCTCAAAATCCTTTTCGGTCCACTCTTTTATCCGGTTATCTTTCCATCCGATCATTCGCAAACATCCATGTCCTTCATCTTCTGTATCATATATATGCTCTCGAAAAGAGGAATTCCAGCATAGTGTCTGCACAAAGATTTCATCCGCACAAAATGTATGACTGCATATGCGTTCAACTTCATCCTTATATTGAAGTAAATAGCCGATACAATCCGCAGTAAGGCTCACCCATTGAGTGCCCTTCCGGAAATCTATTGTCTTATTCCGGTGAAATCCGGTCATTTGTTGCAACCGGATAAAACCAGCCCGCAGCACTTGCTTTCCAACAGCCGTCATGCTGCCTGTCTTCTTAAAACTTTCCGGGAACAGATGCCATCTCCGGACTTTCCGGTTGATTTCTGTTGTAATATCCCCTTGATAATATCCTATAAACTCCTTTCCATCATTGTCCTCAAAAAAACGATGGATATAATCTTGCGACTTAAGGGGCATATCAACTCCCGACAATAAATGATAATAACGATATCCCCCATGACGATATGCCGCGTCAAACAACGCATACTCCGCTCTTACTACACTTACATCTCCCCAACGGACGTCAATACGTTCAGTCAGAACCATAAGTCCGGCATGTAATGTCCGGCAATCCGGACAGTGAGCTACTTTCCGGTCAAAATGAATATAAATATCATTTCGTTCATCGTCAATTGCCCGGATCAATTGCCCGAGAATCTCAAAATCGTTATGGACAAGTATTAAGTAGGCGTGCTTCATTGTGCCTTATCCGTAGTATTAAAGGTCAATATTTTGTCTACAAGGTCCATACCTACATGGCTGAACTTACGGGCAAACAAACAATCGGAACTCATCAGTTCGTCATAATCCTCCAAACGATATATACGTGGATTGGAGCCTCCTCCAAAATCACATTTCAATAATCGGTCATCATAATAAATCCGATATTTAAGGTCTGAGAGTTCCAGTTCAGAAGGGATAAAGAACTCGTCTCCGCATAATGTGAAACGATACTTTCTTAGCACATCGTCTTTGATTTGCAACAGATAGGAGACGCATCTGTCGGTTATACTTACCCAATTCGCTGCATTCGTATAAAACTGCTTTCTATTTCGATAGATATGCAATTCCTTCTGAATGCGGATACAAATCCTCCATGATATCTGGCTGATTCTTCTTATAAACGAATTCCTGTGCATGAAATGCTTCATGAATAAATTATATCGCCGCATTTTAAGGGTGGTTTGGTAGTCAGAATTAGGTACATGTGCCAGTACTTCTTTATCTTTTAAGTTATCAAAGAAACAATGGATGTTATCCTGAGATTTCAATGGCAAATGTACTCCGGAAAGCAGATGATAATAAGCGTATCTATCCTGTGTGAAGGCCGTCTCAAACAGGGCATATTCCGCTTTAATCTGTGAAATATGTCCCCAATGGATATCTATTCGCTTTTCCAGAATATATAAGTTTGCATTATGTGCCTTCAGCACAGGATAGCTTTTGAGTTTTGCGTCGAAATGAATAAATATATCGTTCCGTTTATCATCAATAGCCTGAACCAATTTCCCTAAAACTTCGAACTCGTGATGAGCCATTATCAAATAAGCATGTTTCATTTCAGACTTTTCCATGCTGCTTTAGTATCATTTTTAAACGCATTATTCCGGCATCGTCGAAATAAGCCATTTTATGTATGTTAGTCAATTTCAATGCTTCATCGAATGAGATATCATCATATTTTCCATTAATCTTCGTCTGGATAATATGTGGAATACAATCATTAATTACCGGACAATTCCTATCCGACAGGCGTTTGGTAACCAGTTCATTAAACAATATCTGAAAAAAGAAATAGTCGGGAACCGAATCCTGGGTTTCCCAAAAGTAGAGCAACAAATCTTTTAAGGATGAAATAACCACACTGTCTTTCCGGGCAAAGATGATACTATTCAGGACTTTTACTTTAAAATCAGTCCTCCACCCAAAATAATAAGCATAGACCCCTTCCCAGTATCTCTTGTTCTTTTCTTCGTCGGAACGCTGAAACATGAAGAAATCATATTTTCCGTATGTATCCGGAAGCGGTCCTGTTAATAGAATAGTAGCATCCAGCCACACACCGCCATAAACACTCAATAAAGCGATACGAAGCAGATCAGAAAACAGTGTTCGGGTAAATTGTGCATTTTCACGCTTTCTCCAAACAAAATCGGGTAAATCTATATATTCGGATACCGTCTTGTCCGTCAAGCGAATCACCCGATAAGCTCCCTTGTTTCTATCTACCGAATCAAAGCAAATCTGTACAATTCCGGGCAAACTGACGTTATCCATACCCTGCCCCCAATATTGCCAAATGACCTTCTGAGTATCTAACTCTTTCTTTGGCTTTAATGAGTAGCTTTCTATTTCCCCATTATAGTAAGCCTCAATGACAGGAGTCCAGAAGGCAGCTACGTTCTTGTGTTGCTTTATAATAGATGCTGTACGCCTTGCATTCCAGAGTTTCATTGGAATAAGACCTTTCACTGCTTTCTTTAATTCTATCTTCCTTAGCATTTATACTTTAATTTACGATACAATGTTTGAACTGCATTTATTATAAAAGCGCCTACAGATGTCCGGTAAAGTCCGGAAAGGAAATGAACCTTACTATTCACCTTCCATTCCTTTTTTATTTCTTCCGGCAACAGCTCATAGCATTGCCACCATAATTGAAATTCTACAGTAAGACAATTCCAAGGCTTTGCACCGGTATAATGCACTGTACCGTGTCGATGAACATCCACCCAATCCTGCTCTGTATACTTCTTCAGGAAATACTGTTTGTATTGCGGCAAATAAAAAGTCCGGATACTATTATAAAAAGGCGGCAAACCCAGAATCCGCTTCTTACAAAGCTGATTAAGCACATCCTGATCGGGAAATTCCAGATAGTCAGCCTTTGAAGCATCTATAAACTTCTCTACCATATTGTCTCTACGCATCAATTCCAGATTCATGATCAGGAAACCGGAGTTTACATATTCATCGGGATGGCAACCTATAGCTTTCAAGTGTCCGAGTTGAAAATCCATAGGGGCTTCAAATACGGCAGCCAGATAATGATTTCCCAAATCAACCGACCGATAAAGTTTTACCAAATTATTACGTACTATTATATCACAGTCGATATACATCACTTTATCATATTCCGGAAGCAAGTCCGGCAGTAACAAACGATAAGAAGCTGCTTCCGTATATTTTGCATCAATATATATATTCTGTAGTCTGCCCTGAAGATTTATAAAAGAATACTGTGCACGTTCTCCTCCGATCAGTTGTATCTTTTGTTTTAACCGATCGGGCAGTTCTTCACTAAGCAGACAAATGACGTGCATTTGTTCTTCTGTGTCCAGACTCGCAAATATAGAATACAGACAAGTAGATGCCGGAATAAAGTAATTAGGCGTAAAAGCTATGACTACCGGAACAGGATTAGTATCCCTCAATTTATCTTCAACTATGATATGATTCATTTTTCTATCACCTTAGCGGGTATTCCTACTACTGTAACATCAGGGATTAAAATGGATTTCGTAACAATTGCTCCGGCTCCGATCCTGACTCCATCCGCCACTGTTATCCCTCCCAAAATCTGTGCGTTCTGGCCGATGTCGACATTATCTCCGATCACAGGAGAATCATCGGGAATCCCTCCTTTACTGCCAATACAGCAATTACCATGTATCGTACAATTCTTACCAATACGGGACTTTGGATTTACAATAATAGAACCGTAATGATAAATCTTTAACCCTGTGTCAAAGCAACCTGCTCCGATAAAGAAACCAAGTTTCCTGCCCAGAATATTTTTCTTCCGGAAATAATAATATCGCAAAAGTTTATTCTTCCTGTAAAAGGTGTAAAATTCTTCTTTGCGGAGTGTACGTACATATTTCCCTATCCAATATTGCTCTGTCTGAAGAAGATAGTCCAATAGGTAACTTTTAGAGAAGCAGGAGAAATTATTTATACGATCCGAATGAATGTAGTCTCTTAAATGCATCATTTATCGTCTTTATATAATTCCAGTACATCCTGTAATTTTTCCAGATACCGGTAACCATACTTCAAATCCGGTTCCATATAATTACCTTCCGCCCATTCATTCCAGGACTTTATAAATACTATTTTATTTACCTTATCCTTCAATACAGATTTCACATTGAAGAGATGTTCTTTAAATAAGTCCGGAGTTGAATGATGAAAAACCAATCCTTTACGCCCCGTTCTCGGAGTATGATCCCAGTTAGGGATAATCGTAGGATAAACGTGTTCATCTTTCTCCTCCTCACCGATAAAACTCTTCAGAGCTTCCCTATAAGGAACGATACGAGGATGATAGAAATATTCACTTCTTATCCGGGTTATCAATCTGGCAGACAAAGTTCGATGATTTAAGCAATCGAATAACCGGACTACCTCTACTGCATCAAATCCCAATGCCATCACCTCATTAACTTGTTCTGCCGAATAGGTATGCCCGACAAAATGGATTCCTGCCAACCCATTTTCTTTTGCCAACTTCTGCCATAAAGAAATAAAGCCCCGTGCATCCGGCAGAGAAAAAGGATTATAAATCATAAACAGAGGTTTAGAATCAACTTGCATGTAGCGGGCATCTTTAAAAGCAGGCAATACTGAATAAAAATGATCTATACGATCCTGCTCCGAAGGATATTCCTGTTCTATCAGGACTTCTCTGCCATTTACACCGTGAAAGAAACCCTTCCATGATTCATTTGCCCATGCAAGGCAAAATGGAAAATCCGGCTTTCCCGATGAAAGAACTTCCTGAAAGGGTCTTTCCAATAGCCGTTTTCCATTACCGAACCAATAATGCCAATAACAGAATCCTTCTATTCCATAGCTTTTAGCCATTTCCGCTTGTGCCTCCCTCGCTTCAGAAAGCCTTAAATCATAATATCCAAGATCAGCGGGTACTCTGGGTTGATAATGTCCCCGGAATAAAGACCGTGCTTTTCCTACATTCATCCATTCAGTAAATCCTTTCCCCCACCACTTATCATTTTCCGGGATCGGATGAAACTGAGGAAGATATAATGCAATCACACGAATATCAGTGTCCATAAAATAAAGAATTAATTCATTAGGGTAAACATCTGAAAAGATCAGATCTTTTATTTTATCTGTTTAAAAGCCTGTTACACCAGTCTTTGAGCTTCTTCAATATCGGAAACACAAAACTGCTCCTCATCCTTAAGTAGATGCTTTCACGAGAGGACAGAACCGGAGCTATTTCTCTGATTGTCTTATTAATCCAATCATTGTCCATATCCAGAACATTCTGATGAATCATCATCCATATCATGTACTTCAAGAAAAGAAGAACTGATTTATGTAGCGTATCTTCAGCTTTAGCTCTACGCACTTCATCCAATACATAACCACAAATTTCCTGCACATATATCGGAGTCAGCTGAAATGTACTTGTAACGGAGTCTTCATTATATTCGCTATACTGATAAATCAAATCATGGATAAAATAGATCCTTTCCGCATGGAAAGCTATTCTTATATTCATGATATAATCTTCTGCAAACTTTATGTGAGAAGGAATATCAAATACATCATCAGTCAGTACACTTTTTCTAAAAAGTTTTGCCCATACTACCAGATCAACCTTCTGTTCAAGTAAAGCAGCTGCATAGCCTAGAGGAGTCTGAAAATGGTCGAACTTTATTCTATCCGCATAACTACTATTTCCACATACAATATCGGCATCACTCAGCAGAGCTTTGTTATATAAAATATCCAATGTAGCAGGCAATAATCTATCATCACAATCAACAAAACAAATATATTTCCCTCCGGCATGTTTAACCCCGTTCCTACGTGCACACGTGACTCCCATATTTTCCTGGCGGATAACTTTCATCCGTCGGTCAAATGAAGCCCTTTCACTAAGAATCCGAAAAGAATTATCCACAGAACCGTCATCTACAAAAATAGCCTCAAATGAAGAAAAGCTCTGGCATAGGATACTATCCATACACACTGATATGTGCATTTCTCCGTTATAGACAGGAATCACAACCGAAACCAAAGGTGATGAAGATAATTGCAGGTTCACAAACAGTCTTTATTTATCAATACTTATCATAATCAACAGGAAGCCTCGTCTTATAAAAAGGAAAGCATAGCTTTTCTCTTAACCGATAGCAATAGTACTGATAGAAAGCTACTGTCGGCAAGAATGGGAATAGCAATTTCATCTTCCTGTTTATTTCTCTCAGCCACTTCAACTGAAAATTTCTGTTCACTAATACGGGGTCGTGTCTCATAGGCTTACCTGTATGTACATCCTGCAATAACTCATACCACTTCTCACCCACTACAGCCATTGAGAAATTACATTTTACGTATTCTCTTACCTGTGACATATCATTTCCATTATGTTTCAACAAAGAAACGATCTTACTACTTAAGTCTTTTATATCCGTATACAACATATTCCTGTCATATACGGTATCCATGTAACCACAGTTTTTTATAGTCGTGACCAGGCAACCTTCCAACTGCATTTCTACGGCAGTATAGCCGAATGTTTCTCCAATGCCACCAGGATTGGGTATGCCAACTTTCGTATTTTGCAAAATCTGCTTTTTCTCCGGTCCCAGTACTCCCCAAAATCTGACAGAAGGAATAATATCGCCATTTTCATCCAAAAGAGGTTCAAGCAGCTGCTTCTCAAAAGAGCTTTCCGCTATTCCGAATGTGCCCAAATTAAAATCCCGACTATATAATTTTCCGGAACCAATAATGTTTAGTTTGGCATCAGGAAATTCCGATAGCACCTCAGGCCATGCTTGCGTCAGGTAGTGTACACCTTTTGCAGGGTATAAACCGCCTACATAGGTCACCTCATCTGCTCGTTCACCAAACTCCCTGACTGGTTCGTCGGAAACATATAGTCCATTATATATAAAAGTAGATTTATAAAAAGCATGATGATCTCTATACGCATCCAACTGTTCTCTGCCGACATTAACAATGGCTTTCACAAAAGACAGAGAATCGAAATACGATAAATACCTTCTTGAATAAAAGTTATGAGCCCACAATACTATTTTCAGTTTATGCAAAAAAGAATTGTCCAACAGGTGTCTTTGCAGATAAAGCGGCTCAAACCTCAATACAAAAATCTCATCTCCATTATTCACGGACTTAACCAAGGCTTCCATAACATCACTGCACACATTTACATGAATAGAAGGAGGCAGATTTTGCGAACTTCTCACATATAAAGTCAAAGATATATCATCTTTAGTCAATGAAAGCCATTCTGCTACAAGAAGCGTAGCATATTCCACCCCTCCTATACCGGGATTTCCCTTACGCAAATCGGTACAATCCACAGACTTCAAACCATCGTTCTCTATATAAAAACCGCATTTAATCATATCACGTTACTTTTAATGAAATCTATAGACTCATTGATAAACCGACTTCTACAGCTCTCAACCTGAGTATAGTCTATTCTTTGAGCCATGTCAGGGAAAGTATCCTCCAAAAGTCTGTTTTCAATATTCATACATCGCAGTATATTCTCAATCCGATTGCTAAATGCCGTTTTTATTGCATAGAATTGTTTTTCCAGTATTAATGAGAAAGCAACAGCATGAAAAGAGGTTGTTAGCACGTACTCTGCATTATTAATCAGAGAAAGCAAGTCAATAGGACCAAAATCCTGTATTTCCATCTTTTTTCTTCTCGTTCTAAGCTGAGTATGCACATTGATAACTTCAAAACCTGTTTGCTGTGAGATATATCCGGCCAACTTATTCAATTCGTCAGAATATGCCAGGTGATATACCAGAATGTATTTTCCATAAGACAAACGAGTCCCTCTTTTTATCAATTGCAAATAATCCTTCTTGGTCAACAATAAGGTAGGATCACAGGTCATCTTCACTTTTTTAATACCTATAGTTCCCAGTCTGTCAGCTATAGCTTTTTCCCGAACAGATATCGCAGCATACGAACTTAAAGTTGACAGATAGAACTCCGGATGATCAGAGATATCATCCAATGATTTATATTCCATACTGACAGCATAAGAAATCTTTCTGACGCTTCTTATTGGGATAAAATACATCAAATCATTTCCCGTCAGATACTTATTCCAGACCTGATCGCTTCCTGTGATTATCATATCATAAGATAGCGCCTCTATTTCACCCGTATTATAAACTGATTTTGATAATTTCAAATATTGCTTTCTGAAAGCTTCAAACTTCTTATGTTTAAACTTTACATCTTTGGCAACCAACAAGTCAAAGATCAATTGACGCATTCCAGCCCACACATCTTTTTTAAGATATCGCTGTAATAAAAAGGGCATATAGACCGTCTCTATGGATGTACACCTATAATCTATAATATCAACATCGTGTCCTGATATCATTAAATATTTCTGTAAAGCATAAGCTTGCCATACTGCTCCCAGATTATCAGCCCGATGAAAGGTTAATATCCCTATTCTCATTTATCTATCATAGATTTAGTCCATTTTCTAAAAGCAAGGAGATATAAATTCGCCTTATATTTCCAGCCCATATCTCCATACTTTCTCCCGATATAAACGAAACCATGATTGGCATAGTCACGCTCGAAAGCATCCCTCTGTGAATGAATAGTAGTAGGAGACTGCAAATTAAGCTGCATACAGTGTTGGGTATCTGTTTCAATATAGTCGATCCACGTTTTTGTCTCATCAAAAAATAGACGCCCTTTCCGGGTATTGACCAAAACCAAAGAAACTCCCTTATTATCCGCATTAAAGTGAGGATCCACTCTCTCCCATCCCCAAAAATCACCTATAGTAATATCCGAAGGACGTTGTAAATTAGCAAAATGACATATTCCACATGAATGCCGGAACATAATAGACTGGCAAAAAATACGAGCATAAGTGCCAGTACGTACTACTACTCCTTCCTTAAAAATAAAAGTCTCTTGATGACTTGCCCAGCCTGACGTTGACTTGTCTCTAAAGTTAACTGCAACCGCTTCCATCTTTTGCTTCTGCTCAATGTAAGCTAAATAGTCACGCCAGATGTTAGGTGCGGGAACACCGTGACAGATAATATCTACTATACATAACTTATCCATACTTATCCGAAACAGTGATAAGTAAGAATATAAACCCGAAGTCTGACAAGGAGTACCTGAAAACAAAACATGAAGCCCTTGTTTCAGATCATCTTTTACTTGTACAAATATTCCATTCAGGTCACTTTGCACATACTTGCTTCCTCTGAATTCATCCCGTTCCTTTCTTGTAGACGCACGTTTATGTGAAACACGGAAATGGCCTGTGTATCCTACACCATAGACCACTCCCCCCTTGTCTAATACAGAATCGGAAATGGCAACAAACATAGCCCCACTACGACTGCCTTCTATTTCTTTCATCTCTTTATGCCGAACAGCATAGACATCCGGTTTCTGTAAGTTCAGTCCCTTGGAATAATCTTTATTGAAAGCACAGACCTTCTCACATAATCCACACTGCACACAGTTTTCTTCATTGACAACCGGATATAAAAAGCCTAAACAATCAGGCTGCATTGAAATGGCCGAATGCGAACAGACACTTGCACAAGCTGTACAACCGCAACAATCTTCCTTATTCTCCAGTTTTATCATTTCCCAATATGCGGCATTTTATGCCGACGATTTTTCCCTTTATAAACAAACGTTCACTACGAGTGCATCCAATATAATATATCACGAAGCCTGTATTAACCATAGAGACCAGACACGATAATAAGAAACCTGTAAAATCATCTTTAAGATATCCGCTAACGACCCACGGAAAGACCAGTGAAAGCACAGATACAACAAGCACATTCCCTAAAACATGCAACAAATAGGATCTAACTGACAGATTTATCATTCCACGCAAAAGTATAAGCCGGGCAAACAGACAGCATAATGAAATAACAATAGCCACTACCAATACAACTTCCGGAAAGAATCCCATCCGTAACAGAACATAAGAAACAGGTAAATTCATCATTTGCAACCCGCCGACTATGATTTGATAATTGCGTATATTACCTGTTGCCAGCATCGCTGTAATCAATGGATTAGAGATTGATTCGCACATTGCGGAGATGAGCACTAACCGCACGAACCATACCACATGTTCCGGAACAATATTCAGCCATAACATCAGTACATAATGAGTATTCAATATGATCGGTAATGACAAAAACAATAGCATATAAAAAGAAAAACGTGCTCCACGATATATCAATGAAATCATATACCCATATTCTCCAGATGCATACAGCTTGGTGATCTGGGGATTCAAAGCAATCATGAAATTACTCACAAAACCACTGATGGCTGAATTCACCTGAGCAGCGATTCCTCTGGCAGCATTCAACGAAGGACCACCAAATATATTTAAAACGATATTCACTCCCTGTTCTTTTAATATGCTCGAAGACGCACCGATAAAATTCCATCCGGCAAATCCCGTCATTTCTTTTAGCAGAGCCCTGTCAACCGTTCTTTGAAAGCGACATTCCTCAAAATACTCTCTACAATAAACGACATAAACACCCTGCAAGAAAATGCCAACACAGACTAACATCAGTGAATATGTTATCAACTTATCCGCCCCGTCAAACATATAAGCCAAGGACAGCACCACGGCCAAACGTAACAATACATCCAGTATTCCAATATATGCAAAGACCTTCATTCTTTCATGAGCTACAATCAAAGCATTATAAGGTACACTTACCAGATTGAACATAAATGATAATATAGAACATTGTAACACCCAATTGGCTGCATACATTCTATCTGCCGGAATATTCATCCGCGTATTCAAAAACCACACCCCTATACTCTCCGCTGCAACTAAAATAATTATCGCCAGCGCAATGTGTATAATTAACGAAGTCGAAAATATTCTTTGTAACTTATTCCTGTTTCCCGTTCCCAATTCAAATGTCAGAAACCGGCTCACTGCCACCGACAAAGAATTGGAAATTATTGAGAACATAGCAACTACTCCACCGACAACATTATAAACACCATAATCTTCTACCCCCAATGTATTAAGAATCACTCGCGAAGTATAAAGTGAAACTAACATTCCAAATAACATCCGGATATAAAGTAATAACGTGTTCTTAGCTATCCTCTTTATGTTTTCTGATTGTGCAGCGGCCATCTTCTTCCAGTCTAATTAACGCATGCACCTGCGTACATTCTCATTCCCCCACCTTTCTTCTGCCATAGTTTAATAAAATCCGTTTCACCAAAAAATACATCTCATCATGCTTTATTTTTAATAACAAGATATAGACGGATAAACTTATTAAAGTTCCTAATACCAGTTGTATTCCGGCAGACAAAGACGTATAAGTCAGCATATAGGCCGGAATATTGGCAATAAGCGCTAATATGAAATATGGAAGAAAATCAGCCAACTGTTCCCGATATCCCAAATGAAAAAGTCTTCCTGTATAATACGTATTAATAAAAATAGCAATCTGAGTATAGATGACTATTGACCAGCACATTGCCATGATTCCCCACGGAGCACTAAGCAAAATCATAATAATAGAGACAGCCTTTTTAGCAATCTCTAATTTCAGGAATAAGTCCGATCGTCCTTTAACCTGTAAAAGAGATAAATTTATCGTATTCACAAATGAAAACATAAATGAAAAACATAGAAGCATCATAATCGACACACATGGCAGCCACTTATCTGTCAGAAAAAAGATAACCAAAGGCTTGGACAACGCAGCAAGAACTGACATTCCGCAAAATATAAAAACAGCACATATCTTAATATATTTCCGATAAACCGCTATCAGCTGCTCGTCTTCATCCTGTAACCTTGACAAAACAGGAAAAACGACCTGCTGCAATATCCCCATTATATTACTACTCGGGAAATACGCATAACTCTGCGCCCGGGTATAGTAGCCCAAAGCAGACGAAGAATAAAACCGTCCGATAATTAATGGAGATAATTGAACATATATGATATTAAGCCAACCGGACAACATCAATTTACTACCATAACCAAACAACTCCTTAAAAGAACTGACAGAAAATATCCAAAGCGGTTTCCAACTGGAAATCATCCACAGATAACAGCAACTCACCAAGGACGCAACGATTCCCTGACATACCAATGCCCAAACCCCATAATCATTATAAGCCAAAAACAAACCGATACATCCTGAGAAAAAAGCAGCTGATATGTTACCTATCGCAATATCTTTAAATCTCAACTGACAATACAGGAGATTACTGTGTACCGAGCATAAAGCACCTATCGGTAATGTCAGGCAAGCTATCCTCACTACATTTATCAATAACGGCTGGTTATAAAAACCAGCTATTAGAGGTGCACTACAGTACAGAATTATATATACCAATATACTCGCACCCAGATTATAATAAAAGACAGTGGAGCAATCTGCCTCCGTACGAGTCAGTTTGCGTATCAAAGCAGAGCCAAATCCGCAATCTACAAATGATCCGGCAAATGCTGTAAACACTCCGAGCATCCCTAATATGCCATAATCTGAAGGCAAAAGCAAACGGGCCAAAACAAGTCCTAACACAAAACTTATTCCCTGCGAAGAGAAATGCCCTATAGAAGCCCATTTCACTCCGGAAAAGCTCTGTGAACGGATATCATTATCCTGTACTGTTTTTTTCTGCATAATATCCGATCCCTAAAATAGCCTGAATAATATTCTCAGTTGCCGACTGATGATTGGGAGGTAATAGATATGATTTAAAAAACAACTTTCGTCTTTCCAACAAGTAATCAGAATCCTCCAATACCACATCTTCTATAAACTTTCGGATATCCTGCATATTCCTGCCTTTATAATGTAAGTCATAGGCCTCTTTTGCAAAAGCGTTCATCATCTTGGTATGCTCTTCTCCTTTGACAAGGTACATCACAGGTTTCAACGTATAATGATATTCAATGGTGAAAGATCCACAATCATGGATCATAGCATCCGAAGTCATGAATAAATCAACATATTTGCCAGTTTCCAATTGAGCATTCGACAGTGACTCCCATTCTGAATAATATCGGTCTGTTTTCTCTTTTCCCCATAAGGGATAAGTATATAGTTCACTCTTTAATAAAGGATGGGGTTTAAAAGCCATCTGAATAGGTAACCGGGTACTCTTTACAAACTCCAGCATATCTTCCGCAACAGACAAGAAAGTAGAATAATTCAGACAACCATCACCAGATATGGAAAAATGTGGTGCCCAAATAATCCGTTTACGCTTTTTATCTGTCTCTTTCCATCTATCCTCGTGTTTTTTTCTGTTCAGAAACAAGTCTGTAACAGGCAATCCCGTAACTACTACATTCGATGATACCTCTGAAAATTTCTTCTTCAAATCAGCATAAGCAGACTCATTCTCATAATAATTCTGCCACACCAATCTGAAAAAAGCATTTTCATTAGCCCATTCCTCCAACAGACTATGAAAGGCATAATTGGTATAACAGAATAAGGCATTCATGTTTTTATAATACAACAAACTACGAGGATAAGCTTTATAAGGTTTCTGATAAAAAATAATATCCGGCTTCAATACTTTCCGAATATTTATCAGTTTTCCATTCTGATAGGGATAGCTACAAGCATATCCTCTTTTACAAAAGAAATCAAAACATAAATCTACTTCTTCTTTCGACAAATTTGCCTCCTTTTGCTCATCCGGTAAAATAAGGAGTAAAGGAGTAAATCTGGGGTGTTTCAACATTGCTTTATAGAGAGTATCATTCTTCCAGGTTGCAGTCTCAGCAACAGCAAACAAGACTCGTATATTCTCTTTCTGCCTTACCTTACGAATTCTCATTTTTAAGGTATTCATATAGAGAAACCTGGAACAAGTCCATTTCAATGAGCGCAGCAGTTTATAAATCATTTCCATAAACAAATATCCAGACTCTAAACGAAAGTATTGAGTGTATGTGAAATACCTTCTTCAAGGTTCCACAGAGGAAACCAGCCTATTTCATTTATTTTATCTGTACTCAATATCGTCTTTGATATGTCAGGAGGATTACTCACAGCATTATCCGGTATGTCAAAAACCACTTTTCGCCCACTCTTCAATGCAACCATCTCTGCAAATTCGCAGATACTGGTATTCGACCGAACATCTGCTATATTATACGCATTCCCCGTTTCGCCTTTCAGCAAAACGTAAAGAAGCGCAAAGACACAATCGACCACATAACACCAGGAACGTTGCCGCAATCCCGTACTTTTCAATAGTATGTCTTCATCAGCTACCGCATTTCGGATTAGCTGTGCGTAGACACGATCATCCTTAGGAGCGAAAAATGGTCCGTAAATATGACAAGGACGTATTATTAAGGTTTCTATTTGACATTGGGATGCATAAGAAATACACAACGTTTCAGCAGTCCGTTTTGCCGTAGGATAGCATGCTCTCAATGAAGTCCAGTTAAGACAACCGCTATCTTCTTCACAGAAAGGTATTCCATTGCCTTCCCCATATACTTCACCGGAAGATACGTACAGAAATTTTCTCAGATGATGCTGTCTTCCGTATGAGAATAAATGATCAACTCCCCAGATATTTGCTTTCATAACACCGACCGGATCACTTTGAAAGGCATCCGGACCAGCATAGCTCGCCGCATGGATGATATAGTGAAAATCTATATCAGATGATATCGGCATGGTCACATCACATTGTATCAAGGTAAAAGAATCTGTATCCTTGTATTGTAAGAAACAGTTTCGCGCATAATCCCAGTCACGTGCCCCTGCATAAAGATGAAACGTCTTATCCGGTAACTGCATCAGTGCGTCCACCAATGCCCTTCCTATCAACCCTGAGGCTCCTGTTATCAATATATTCGCCTCATTCAGAGTTTCCCATGGCAACTCCAATTCCCTGACTCTCCTGATATCATCGTAATAAGTTATCATTTCAACCATTCTTCTTTGGAGGTTTGCAGCATAACTTTGAAGATTTCCAAGTCTTCTGTAGTAGTAATCTTTATATTTCGTCCTTCTCCCGGGACGATATGCATTTCATACCCTCCCAGTTCTGCCAAAAGAGTACATGAAGAAACAGAGTTCACGATACCTTTCTCCTTTGCTTTCTCATGAGCATTTATAATATCTTCCAGCCGGAAAGTCTGAGGTGTTTGGGTCCTTATCAGTTTATCCCTCGAAATGCTCGTTGTAGAATAGAAACCATCCTCACTCTCTAAAATAGCTTCCCGGCATCGGATTCCTGTAATGGCATATCCATAGTGTTTGCAGGTAGCAATATTAGAAGATATGATACTTTGAGATACCAATGGACGAACAGCATCATGTATTAAAACCAGATCGTCATTCTTCACATCTATGTTTTTTAAACCATATATACCATTACAAATTGACTCCTGCCCATTCGCACCACCGGGAAACATCCAGCGTAACTTTGTCACGTTATACTGATGCGCATACGAAGACAATACAGTTTCCCATCCTCTTAAACAAACCACAGCAATAGCATTTATATCCGGATGCTTCTGAAAAGCCAGCATGGTGTGCACTATTACCGGGCAATTATCCACATGTATAAACTGTTTCGGAATATCCTGTCCCATTCGATTTCCTGATCCCCCTGCAAGAATTAATGCTATATTCATTTTAATAACAGATTTGATTTTAATACGTTGACAGTGTTATCTGTCTTTATTTCTTTTACAAAAATCTTCTATCTGATAAAACTCATTCACAGATAACTTTTTATTAAAAGCCAGTATGGAAAACCACATTCTCAATACAAAGTTTGATCCAAAATGAGTAATTAATATTTTCGTAATTCTCAGAAACATAGAATATTCTCTAACAACCTGAAGTCGTCCCATTGGACGAGAAAACTGCGATAAGATAAACAATGCCGCCTCATCCGTTTTTTCAACATCATAAATGGCCATTCTTGCCTTTAAAGAGAACACTCGCTGATGATTCAAATTAAGACGAGACCATACACCAGCATCATGTATTCTATATATCCCCATTACATCAGACATACAATATCCTTTCCCATTTTTCAAAATGGCATACAACAAGACTACATCTATATGTATTGCATATTTTGAATACATATTCAAATCTAACGCCGACTTCCGAAATACTACACTCAATGGCTGAAATAACCAACCTCCACGAATCAAAAAAGACAGATCAAAAGATATTCCATCCGAGAAATTACCAATTGGCCTGATTGCATGATCCATTATCTTTTCTTTTTGAAAATATAGCTTGTATTGATGTGAACACATAACATGCTCCTGATGACGTTCTAAAAAATCAATCTGTTTTTGTAATTTATTGGGATCGGTCCAATAATCATCTCCCTCACAAAATGCTATATATTTACCTTTAGCCCGAGGATAATTATAGACAAATTCAACCTTTACTCCTTTTGAATATTGATTTTCGGTTTGATATATAGGTTTTATTAAATCCGGATATTTCCTTTCATACTCACGAATTATATCCTGAGTGCCATCTTCAGACGCATCATCATAAATCAAAATTTCTATTGGAAAAGATGTTTTCTGCATCACAAAACCATCTAAACATTGGCGAAGATACGGAGCATGATTATAAGTCAAACAAGTAATACTAACTAATGGGCTTTGTTTTATATTAGAAACCATATAATATATTTATATTATATTCATTACTAAGAATTCGTTTTCATTTCTTCGCGTATCATTTTGATAGCCAACGGAAGCAATCGTATTTCTTCATTGAAAACTCTGCCTCCCAATTCCCATGCCGATTCATCCTCTGCCACAAATATTCTTTTTTGAATTATGATCTCTCCGGTATCTATCCCCTCATCCACATAATGAACAGTACAACCAGCATACTTCTCATGATTTCTCAGAACGGCTTCTTGCACTTTTACTCCATACATACCCTTTCCTCCATATTCTGGCAATAATGAAGGATGAATATTGATGATTCTACGCTCCCACTTTTCACAAATCCACTTGGGTATAATCGGTAGAAAACCAGCCAAAACAATCAAACTTGTATCCACTGGAATAACCTTTTCAAACTCTTCAAAAAAAGATTTATTTAAGAACTTCCTATACAAGACTGTATATGGGATTCCATATTCCTTTGCCACATCAATGGCAAAACATTCTCTATCTACTACCAGTAATGAAATACGGTAGCCACAATCAAACTGGTGTTTTGCCAAAGAACGAAAGTTTCCTCCTCCGCCAGATGCACACACTGTGATATTAAATGATTTAATTGCCATGTTATTTAAAATCTAAGCTGAAAAGAATCCAGCAAACGATTAACTTCGTCTTTTGTATTATTCATCAATACATCAACCATTGACAAGCCTGAGACAAATTCTCTAGTATGCAACTGAGAGTATACCTGAGGAAGAGAATCCACGAAATTCAACGTAATACCATGTTCCCTGAATTCCTCTTGATCATAAAGGTTTTTCCCGCCAACAGCGTTATAATAAGTATCAGCACCTAATATTTCACATATCTGTATAATCTTATCCTTTCCCCTCAGAGAATTATCTTTGGGAATCTCCGAAGACATCAGTATCTCTGTTTCTACAGACAAATAACTGAGTATTTCACGGAAACTATTGGCTATGAACACCGCAAGCTGCTTGTTTGGGAAAGAAATGATCCTTTCCATCAGTGCCATTGTCTGATCAAAATTAATAGCTCTGGAATAGTTCAGCCGAAGTGTCTTCATCAATTTTTTAAAATCATCACCTATCACAATCTCATTAAAGAACTTATTAGGACTCGCTTTCCGCAAAGTGAAAGTGAACATTTTTTTTTCACCATTTATCAGTATATGATTACGATTGCCCCAACCACCTTTAATGTAATTTACATCATCATAAACAACATATTTATCTACCGCTTTCATTAACTGGAAGTAGCCGATATAGGGCATGAAGTAGGGCTGCATAATACCAAGTTTCATATCCTGCTATTTTCTGATTAACCGGAATACCCGTTCCATATCTTCTTCACTCAATGCATGATGCATCGGCAAACAGATCACCTGTTCCGCAATCTTTGTAGCAACAGGCAGATTCTCTTTCTGCGCCGACTTTAATTCACGATAAGTAGAGAAAGTACTAATCAGCGGATAAAAATACCTCCGCCCCAGTACCTGATGCTCCTTCAGCTTAAAATAGAGTTCGTCACGACTCATACCATATCTTTCCTCATCGACAAATATGGGAAAATAAGAGTAGTTATGTTTCACGCCGGACATATCATCAAAAAGTGTGATACCAGAAACATTACGTAACGCTTCCCTATATTTGAGCGTAGCCTGACGACGCGCCTCAATTGCCATATCTACAGACTTTAAATTCAGCAATCCATAAGCCGCCCGTATCTCATCCATCTTAGCATTGGTACCGGGAACTACAACTTCCGTTTCACTGGCAAAACCAAAATTTTTCAAGTAATCAATTCTCTTTTTCGTATGCGCATCGTGAACTACCAATGCACCTCCCTCAATCGTATTAAATACCTTTGTCGCATGGAAACTCAACGCAGACATATCACCCGCATTCAGAACGGATCTCCCATTAATCTCTACCCCGAATGCATGAGCCGCATCATAGATAACCTTCAATCCATACTTATCTGCAATCTCCTGGATACTTTTAATATCACAAGGATGCCCATACACATGAACAGGCATGATGGCTGTTGTATAAGGAGTGATAGCTGCTTCTATCTTACCCGGATCAAGATTACAGGTTACGGGATCTATATCTACAAATACCGGTTTGATACCACTCAGCCACAGCGAATGTGTAGTGGCAACAAAGCTAAAAGGAGTAGTTATCACTTCCCCAGTAATACGCATTGCTTGTAAAGCTGCAGTTAAAGGAAGAGTTCCGTTAGTAAACAGGCTGATATAGGGTACTCCCAAATATTCACACAAAGCATCTTCCAACTCTTGATGATAATACCCATTGTTAGTGATCGACTTACGATGCCAAATATCTCGCAAGTAAATATCCAACTCCTCCAAGGATGGTAATAAAGGGGATGTTACTGTAATCTGCCGCTCCATTGTACCTTGTAATATCAGTCGTTTTTCCTAGAAACAAATAACAGACATTATCATATTCTCTCCACAAACCCTACCGGCACTTCTACCATCGCGGCTCCCAGTATATGAATCCTTACGGCTACTTTACTCTTTCCACCCATTGTTATCAACTCACCTGTTAATCCTGTCAACGGACCTTTGATAACTTTTACCTGTTCACCCGGCTGGATACGCTCCGAACACATTTCAACCGCTTCTTCCGAATAATCCAGCATAAAGCGGAAACGTTCCATCTGAGCATCCGGGATGATAGCCGGAGTACTTTCTCCACGCAATACCATAAAGCGACTGACTGAGGGAAGACGGAGCACAGGAATGCGTTCAGAAGGACTTATACGCACAAAAACCACCATAGGAATCACGACCCGCTGCACTTTCTTGCTCCGATCACTCCAACGATGTGTTTCTTCCTGTAACGGAAGAAAAGAATCATATCCCAATGCCTTAAGACGTTCATAAGTCTTCTTCTCTCTGTTGCTCTGCACACAAACAACCAGCCAACTCTTTATTTCATCCATAAAACTCCTCCAATTCGATAATTTACACTCATAAAAAGGTACCTCAAAAGCGCGCTCCGCTCCCGCCAGTCACATACATGAAGGCTACCCCTAACTTTTTATATTATATCTACTCTTCCCCCTTCTCTTTCTTTCAAGACAGGAAAAAGCTTAGTTTATCAATTCAGCACCTCTCTGATCTGACTTCGGAGCCAAATTCGTATTGCAACGTCCGTGTCAGCCCCTCTTCCATTGTGAAAGCCGGCCTAAAACCGGACTCCTGCACTTTGACAGAATCAAACTGAGTCACCGCACAAAATTTCTTCACACGAACGGAACTTACTGATAGTTTTTTCCCGGTTATCATGGCCAAAGTATCAAAGCAATATCCCCCAAACATTCCTAGCCAATAGGGATAATGCGTGGTAGGAATATGCTTATTCAACACATCCCCGACATGGTACACCAAATCATTCATTGTGAAGTCCGGCTTATCGATATAATTGAATACATTATATCCCTCTTTTTTATTTTCAATCAGAAAAGTGATAAAAGATGCCACATTACCGACATAGGCCATCGACTTCCGGTTTTCGCCATTTCCAACCATCAGAAATCTTCCCGAAGTGATTTGACGCAGCAAATTATATACATTCCCCCTATTTCCTTCTCCAAATATAACCGTAGGACGAAGAATATTTATGTTCCACTCCCGATGCGTATCATACCACTCCTGCAACAGACATTCTGCCTGCCACTTGCTACGACCGTAGTCATTAAACGGGTCAGCCGGATGTAACTCCGATGGATTATCTTTATTTAAGCCATAAACTGCAACAGAACTGGTAAACACCAGCCGTGTAACTCCATTACTCTCCATAGCCTGAAGCGTATTACGCATTCCTTCCACATTCACCGTATAGTAAAGTGATGTCGGAGTCACATTATCCTTATGTTCTGCGGCTAATAAAACCACAAGATCAATCCCCGCTAACAGTTCTTTCAGCTTGCGTCCATCAAGCACATCGGCTAGTTGCGTCAGATGAGGATAAAGTTCACTCTGTTGTTTGTCAATATTCAGCAGTTCAATGTCCGGGACAGTCTGTAACAGACCTATCAAACGACTACCCACGAATCCGGAACCACCAATAACAGCTATTCTCATATTATTATTTTTAATCATTTACTATCCCATGTTTCGTTCGAATGAGTTCCCGCCTGTCCAACCATAAGTGGAAAGCAACCCATAATACAATATCTATAAAAATCACAATATTATTACTGATATACTCTACTGCTATGATATTGAAGAAACTTAAGAAAAATGCTAAAGCCAAAATAAGAGCCATTGTAGCATAATGAGATAACCCCATTCTCAAGAACTTATGGTGTATATGATTCTGATCGGGCATGAAGAACGGCTGATGGCTACGATAGCGTATCCATACCACACGAACCACATCAAAAAGAGGTACAATCAATGTTGCAAAAGAAACCACTATCGCTCCTTCCGAAAAAGGCTTTATCAATGGATTATTCATCGCATAGCTGATTGCCAGAAAAGCCATGGAAAGTCCTAACGTCAGACTACCAGTATCTCCCATAAAAATTCGTTGCCTCCCTTTTGATTTGCCAAATACATTGTAATAGAAAAAAGGACATAGCACCCCTGCGGTAATAAAGGCAAAAACTGCATGTAACCATGCTCCATTATAAATAAATAAAAAACCAAAAACCAAAGCGCCCATACCGACCAAACCGGAACAAAGCCCGTCGATTCCATCAATCAAATTAACGGCGTTAATAATAAAGACAGCCACAAATACCGTCAAAGGCATCCCGATCCAAGGAGACAAAGTAGTTATTCCGAGTAGTCCATACAAATCATTAATCCAGAGTCCGGATAACGGAAGAAATAAAGAAGCAACAATCTGAGCTACAAATTTTCTGCGATAATCAATCCTGATCAAATCATCTATCACTCCGACCATACTCAGAATAAGCAACCCAATCATCAGCAATAAAAATTGGAAAGGTATAAATGGGTCTTGAAGATGGGGCGTCATTTCTAGCTTATACATAAAAAACATAGATAGCACTAATAGAAAGCATTGCACTGGGACGAACACGACTCCTCCCAAACGCGGTACTATACCGTTATGGGTTTTACGACCACCAACAGAATCAAACAGTCGTTTTCTAAAAGCAACGAGTAAAATCTGAGGAGTGATAATCCACCCCATAAATACCGCAACTAAAAATGCTATTGCTATAAAAAAATAATTCATTCCATAATCCACTTTTTCCAACAAATAAGTGCTGTCGTTTTTCTACTTTTCATTTAGTAAGAATCATCCGGCCTGATTTTACAGCCATACTATTCCACAACAAGACAATCGCCCAATCAACTGATAAACAGCGTTTTAATTACATATAATTCCCCTATATCTTTACTCTCTATTTTGTAATAGAGAGTAAAGATGTTTATATTGTATATATACAATTGATTAGCAGGGATTTACGCATAATCATATACCATACATTATGTTTCATACCCTGCAGATGCATAATAGGCTATAGAATTATTCATCATAACACATTGACAACAAATCGATTATATTAAACCATACTGAATCAATTATGAAGCAGAATGAAATAGAATCGCTTTGTTGTCATCAAAAAAGGGAAAGATATGAGAGGGGAACAATCACCCAATGGATTACTTTACGCAGGGGAACATTTGTCATGCAAAAATTACATGACAGATATTAGTACAGGATTCAAATATATTAAATTCGATAAAGAGAAATGCATAGAAGAAGAGTATACCCACAAGAATTATCTTTTATTTTTTTTAAAAGGAGATTTTTCAGTATACTGTAACCAATTTTGTAACCACACATTTCATAGCAATGAGATGGTAGTGTTACCTAAATCTTCAATGATAAAGATTTCCGCAACAGCCAAATCACAAATGTTGGCTATGGCATTTGATATACCGCAAAGCAACTGTGACAAACTTTTATTTCAAGGTTTGAGCTCTATTTGTGAAAATATTAACTATGATTTCAGCCCTATCCCCATGCGCTATCCACTAATGCCGTTCTTTGAAACTGTTGTTCACTGTTTGAGGAATGAAATGAACTGCACATACCTACATAATGTAATAGAACGTGAATTTTTCTTCCTACTCAGAGGATTCTATAATAAAAAAGAAATTGCTACACTTTTTCACCCTATCATTGGGAAGCAATTAGAGTTCAGAGATTTTGTCATGCAGAACTATTCAAGGGTAAATAATCTTGATGAGTTAATTACACTATCAAATATAGGAAGAACCAGCTTCTTTATTAAATTCAAAGAAGAATTCGGAATTACCGCAAAACAATGGATGATGAAACAATTAAAGGTACGTATTTTAGGGAAAGTTATAGAACCGGGCATATGTGTCAAGCAACTAATGGAGGTATGCAACTTTGAATCGCAAGCTCAGTTATACCGCTACTTCAAACAGCATTTTCGCTGTACTCCCAAGCAACTGATAGACCATTATCAGGCGAAAACCAATAATCTTCAAGGAGAATTACGAGAGTGTACAAAAGGAGAGTATTAATGTACTTTTTGATAATAGCTATTCGCAAAAAATAGTCTTATTTTGCAACATCGCTATTATTAAGCGATTGATATACTCTCTATTACAAAATAGATACCGTTTACAAATATAAGTTATAAATATGAGTTTTACAAAATTTGAAGAACAAATTTATGTTTCATATTACAACAGATTAGTCACAATACGATTTACCTGTGCCAGCGTTTCCTGATCGAATTCTTTAAGATATACTCTCGTCATTTCTTCTGAGGTATGCCCTAATCCTGCACTGATGATGGAAATAGGAGCCCCACTTTCTCTTGCCAATGTAGCCCAGGTATGACGGGCAGTATAAGTCGTCAGCCGGACATTTATATTTAACCGAAAAGTGATCTTCTTCAAATATCGATTCACCCTGCCTAAAGCCAAACGATACTGATCGTAGATAGATGTCGACAAAGATGTATCAATAATTGGAAACACATATTCACTGTCATTCGCATATTTATCAATCAATTCCTGCATCTGAGGAGTGACAACTATATGAATCAGCTGTTGTGACTTATGACGTCGATAGCTCAATATACCATCACGAATATTCTTCTTTTTTAGAAATACAATATCAACGAAAGCCATACCTTGGGCATAGAAGCTAAATAAATACATATCCCGCGCAATGTCCATTCCAGAATGAACAGGTAAAATAAGCGAAGAAAGTTTCTTCATATCATCTTTATTAATTGCACGTTTTATTGTCTTGCATGGTTTTGTCTGAATGTAAGTAAAAGGATTCTCGCTTTTAGGCTTAAATCCATCCCGGATAGAGGAATTATAAATCGTTCGGAAATTACGCAGATAATAATTAATCGTATTCCTCGCCAGTCCTTGTGCATTCAAATAGTCCTCATACCCTACCACAAAGCTGAAGTTTATTTCCTCCATCCTGATATCCGACTTACGCGCAGATTTCATACCTATATATTTTTTCAGAGAAATATAGGTGCTATGATAGGCGGCTGCAATACCGTCTTTCCCCATCTTTTTTTTATAAGAAATCTGTGTTTCTATATACTGCATAAGTAGATACGAACGATGACTCTTCTTCTTTTTAAACTCTACGATATCATCTACTAAATACTCCTCATTGTTCCTTTCCAACTCCAATATACGATTCTGGAATCGCTTATAGTCCCGTTTCAACTCACGATTTATCTCCTTTATTTCTTTCATGGAATAAAGCGATGCTTCACAATACTCAACCTCCAAAGCTCCATCAGCCAGTTGTTGCTGAAAGATATGATACTTGGTATAATAAAGTAACTTTCGCCTCCGGTGGATAAACTGAAAAACCAATGGAAATGTACCATTATTAAGCATTCGCTGTTTATTGAGCAATAACTTTATAGATGCCATAATTCTACTTTAAACCTGTTAATTTTTTATTCAAAACAGTGCAAAAGTATAAAATGTTCTTTACTTATAGAATTCTTTAAATTTTAAAATGATTCTTTAGTTGCCCTTATATAAATAATTAAAGAATTCCAACAATAAATTGTTTGTTTTATCCTAAATCAAGCACTAATTCGTCAATATAATAAAAATAACCATTTATGCTTAAACTCGCAAACAAGTCAATTCTGCATTAAAATGAGTAAAGCTTCTTATACTGTTTTGAAAGTTATAACACAAAAATACATAGTTTTTCTAAATCGTTTGCATGTATCCTCCATCTTAATGTTCTATTTTTCGAACTACATTTAACATGTATTTCTCTAAAACCAATAGATTGGAAAATTAAAATACGAATATCAAAACTGCTACGATATATGTATCCAAAATCAAAACTGCTCAGATTTAATTCCTCTTTTTTCGAAAAAAGAGAGATTCGAGTGAATTAAACAGGCATCCAGTTATATACCCTATAGCAGTTCCAATATTTTGTTTACTTAGATTACCACACAGTATGTCTGCGATAATTACCAACAACAATCATTATCAAAGAAAGACAATTGTAGTTATATAAAAAATAGCAACAAGTTTATATATACCAACCTATACGTTTATAATAAATTCCATGATCGTTTATAATAAACGTCCCCACCGTTTATTATAAACTCCCGAAATGAAATTCACAATAAAATCATTAAGTTTTTAAGACAAAAAAGGCTGCAAACTTCATAAAGTCTGCAGCCTTCAGCCTATATCTGATACTCTATCATCTGATGTATCTCAGGAAGATAGTCCATACTTGTTGCTATATTATACCATTCAGGAATATGATTTTACTTTTTTCTTTCATCTGTTTTTTTATAGGTTTATGCTATTGATCTACAAATATACAACATTTAAAAGCGTTTGTCAAGTACCTGCTGTATTTTCAAGTATTCAAGCGATTATTTCATGACTCTCGGTTCAATGACCTCTCCGCTAATAGAAACCACTCCCTGATCTGAGATAGCGAAATCCTTGAAATAGGAAGTACGCGGATGTATTTTCTCTTTGCTCCAGTGGGCATGGAAAATGTATTTCCAGCTGCCATCTTTGCATTGAAAAGGCGCGCCATGCCCCGTACCGACCAATCCCATGCCCTCAACTCCTTGCAGAAGCGGATTCTTGCTATACTTAATCCATGGTCCCATTGGTGACTTGGAAGTGGCATAGCCCACTCCATAGCCCTTATTCTGATAATGGTTGGCAGAATAGATCAGATAATATGTTCCATTCTTCTTGAGGACTGAAGGTCCTTCTGCTACTTTAGCCTGCAAAAGTTCCCACGGTGCTTCCGCTTTCACACATTGAGATAATGTCTCCGTTTTAATCTTCATCAAATCATCGGTCATCCGAGCTACCCAAATAACATTTCCATCGGTAAAACGCACAAAATAAAGATAGGGAGTACCATCGTCATCTATAAAGAGGGAAGTATCAATGCTTTTCTCCTCCCAAACAGGTTGTTTCACTTCCTGCCGGAACGGGCCTACAGGGGAGTCGGAAGTAGCCACACAGATATGCTCTTCTACCGAATAGAACATATAAAATTTCTTTTTCGATTCGATATAGTAAACCTCTGGTGCCCAAAAGCCCCACTTCCCGTATGAATCGGCTGCCGACAACGCTTGTCCCTCCCGTTTCCAGTTCTTCAAATCGTCCGAAGAAAAACAGGCGAAACCTTCACCTTTCGTTGTGCCACCGGTACCATAGGCATAATACTTGTTATTATAAAGCATCACATACGGATCAGCAATAGGCAGACGATCTGACTCAACACTCACTTTTTTCTCTGGAGCATTGTTTCCTTCTTTCTCCATTGCACCACTTTTTCCGTTGCAAACCAACAGGATGCAAAGAAGCAAAAGAGCGTTCATCCCTTTCTTTATCATAGACAGACTTTTTAAGTTTATAATTGCAGACAAAGTTACTTATTTTTTCGGGCAAAACAGTTATGTTCTGCACCTTAACCATCAATAATGACACAGGGCGGGCTAAAAAGATTTTTTTTAGTCCACCCCATACCAACAATCAGATAAATATCATGAGTAAATGGAACCTGTTATTTCAGAGCATCACAGATCTCCTTATTCATCTTCCTCAATGTTTTCTCATCCAGCTTGATAACCTTACGGTCATAAGTCAATAATCCGTTTACTTCTACTTCCACATCTGTAGTCTGAGTATAGACAGCAGCCGAGAATCCACGGGGAATCAGTTCTTTCAATACATTGGCATATTCCATATATTTATCGGTTGCCTCCTTAGAAGTATTAAACTGAACATATCCCCAGTTACGATCCGGTTCCCATAGATGCTCTTTCAATACCAGACCGATACCACCATATTCTCCGAGCACTGTAGCACGCTGGGCGTCATACAGAAACATTTCCGGCCCCGGATAATGGTGCAAGTCAAGCATATCACCACAAGTATAATGATTACCACCACTGGCAGGATTCACCAGGCGTGAAGGGTCATATTGTTTGGTCCATTCTGCAATTTCAGGAGTCTTGAACTGTCCCCAGGCTTCATTAAACGGTACCCATGTACCAATACAAGGATAAGAATAAAGACAATCGATGATTTCTTTCCATTCTTTTCGATAGGTTGCTTCTGATTCTGTGGAACGTTTCTTCTCCGTTCCTGTAAAATACTCGCGCATCTGCCATTCCGGATTCTTATCTCCGCTCGGCATATCTTGCCATACAATAATCCCCAGACGGTCGCAATGCGTATACCAACGAGCCGGTTCCACCTTGATATGTTTACGGATCATGTTATAACCAAAGTCTTTTGTCTTTTGAATATCATATACCAATGCCTCATCACAAGGAGCCGTATACAGCCCATCGGGCCACCAGCCTTGATCTAAAGGACCGAACTGGAACTGGTCCTTATTATTCAACTGCAAGCGCACAATGCCGTTCTTGTCTCTCTTGGTAGAGAATTTACGCATGGCAGCATAACTCTTGACCTTATCCACCAGCTTATTGCCTTCGAACAGGCTGATCTCCAGATCATACAAAGAAGGGGACTCCGGTGACCATAACTTCACATCAGCCGGCATGGCTATTTCAACAGGAATACCATTAATGGAAACTCCTTTAGCCACCAGTTCCTTTCCATCGAACACCTTCACTTCTATTTTGTCCGATAGCTTCTTCTCATCAGTAGCAACTTCTACTGTCAGTTTATTCAGATCGATATCAGGAGTTATTTTGATGTTCGTGATAGACTGTGCAGGCACAGGTTCCAGCCATACTGTCTGCCATATTCCACTAACCGGCGTATACCAGATACCGGAGGGCTTATTCACTTGTTTTCCTCTAGGCTGAGTACCATTATCCGTCGGGTCCCAAACCTTTACTACCAGTTCATTCTCTCCATTCTTCAAGGCAGGAGTGATATCGAATGAGAAAGGAGTAAAGCCACCAGTATGCTGTCCTATTTTAATTTGATTTACCCAAATATCTGTTTTCCAGTCAACAGCTCCAAAATGCAGCAATACACGTTCGCCTTTCCATTTTGACGGCACAGAGAATTTGCGTTGGTACCACAAGTCATTCTCCTTTCCGAGTCTTTTTCCTACACCGGACAAGCTGGATTCTATCGCAAAAGGAACCAGGATCTGTCCCTCATATTTTTGAGGAGCCGCCTGCCCTACCGGAGTTATGGCGTAATTCCACAACCCATTCAGGTTCACCCAGTTCGGACGTTCCATAATCGGACGGGGATACTCGGGCAACACATTCTCAACGTCTATTTTGGTAGCCCATTCTGTTTTAATCCGTTCTCCTGCCGGTTTCCACTGAGCAGGCAGATACGAACAATTAAAAAACACGACTAATAAGATAATAAATTGTTTCATCATGATATAATTTAAAAGGTTTCTGCAGGACACAACCTGTACTGTTTTATTTCTTCAGGAAAGTCTCCGCACGTCCGGGAGTATAAAGTTCCCATAAGGAAGCAACCGTCCAGCCGGGAGCAAAAATATCGTTGTAATATCCTTTTCCATTCTTTCCATAATCCCAGTTGGTGTGCTGAACCACTTCAGGATAATAACCGACCTTAGCAATGCCGCACATATGGCCCTCATGAGGCAGCAACTGACGCATGGAAGTCGAGATCACCTCTGCAAAATCAGACAAGCGGTTCTCTTTGTATTCTTTGGACAACCAACGAAGCACGTCAGCAAATTCAAAAACAAATACATCGATATGATTATTTTCCACTGACACATTTCCCCAACCGCGGGTTTTCATGCCAATGTCTCCCAACATCTGTCCCGGAGCAAACGGAACATCCCACAGATAATACCATGACAGGGCAAAGTAGGCGGCCTTCTTTGTCAGGTCAGCATAATGCTTATGTTCTTCGCCTTTCGTAATCAGTGAAAGATAGTATGTAGCAGTGGCTGCATACAGCGATGCTTCTTTGTCCTCGCAGTTCGCATCAAGTGTAGAAGAGAAATAGTCTGCTTTGGAGATCAGTTCTTTCTCAAGATATTCAGCTGTCTTTCTGGCGCTGGCAAGATAGCGTTTGTCCTTGAAGTATTTATATCCCAGCACTAGTGGCAATGTTGCTGAAGGAGTACTACCTCCGCTCTTATCCACAATCGTAAAGTCATCACGGAATTTTCTGGGGAAACTGCCGTCAGCGTTCTGAAGTTTCAGGAACATTTCAAACATCTGTTTGACCCGCTGTTCCCACTCCGGGTACTTGCGTCCCTGTTTCTTTTCGTATGCCAGAAAATGAAGTATCGCATAAATTCCTTCAGATTGACGTCGAATACTATGTACCGGTTCTTCAAACCCACGGTTTAAATTAACAAATTCCTTAAAGAAACCCGCCGGTGTAAATCCATTCTTCAGATAACTGTCAAAGATCTTAAGACTATTTTCCTTCAGTTCTTCACGATTGGTTTCCCAGCCATATTCCCAAGCATTGAACGAGTTCAAGAGCACACGTCCCACGAAACCAATTTCCGCTTCACCGTTACTCTTACAGTCATCTGTTCGCAGACCGACGCCCGAATTATAGGTCAACTCCGGCTTGCTTACCAAGCTATTCACAAAGTAATTGCTGAGCGTCTGCTTCATATCAGAAATGGAGTAAGGAGTGTCAACCGGTTTCGGAGCATAAGTATCATAAGAATATTCCCAGGCATGACGTACAAAATCGGAGAAGTCATCCGCACTGTTTTCCGAAATTTCCCAAGTTAACATGATGTTTTCCCCTTTCTTCAGCAGTTGGAAAGCTTTTACTTTAGGAGCCAATGTCAGTTTACGGATATAACTTCTGGGAGCTTCTTCATAGGGGAAACCGAAAGAAAGCGCAGCCACTCCATTCTGATTTTCAAAACCTGTAAAACCCAAGGATGTTTTTCCGGAAAGAATCACTTCACCTTCCTTATGTGTAGTCAAAGCGTCGGTCGTAAACTTATCCAGTCGGTTTACTGTCATATATCGCTTGTCCTTCTCATTATAGATTCCCGTCAATGGAGCACTCAATCTATCCTCACGGACTACCCAACTATCAGATGTATGGAATGAAGGAGCTTCTTTGGGCGAGCGCAGATTACGGCGATACCAAAATCCGGGCATGTAAAACAAGCAATCGTCGTGACGGAAACCGGTAGACACATTCTGTCCATAGTTAAAGTACACATCCTCCAGAGCTGTAATACACATGTCAATATGTAGACGCCCATTAGCTTCCTTGACCTTTTGAGAAATCGTCAGCGGAATATTTTCAGAGGCTACTAACTGATAGGCAGAATTATCATTCTGCGTTCTCTTTAAAATTAAAGGGTACTGCTTAGCCTTATTTCCGGGCACTTTCAAAGAAATATGTGCATTGACCTGTTCCGGTGTATAATTAACGGCCCAGGCAGACCCGGTCAATAGCCCGATAGCTATTCCACAAAGCAAGAATTTTAAGTTCATACAGCTCATCATAATTATATGAATCAGCACTAATCCTGATTCTGTTAATACTTTATTTAGATATATTTCCCAAGCCATTACCGGCTCTTATCAACGAGGACAAAATTAGCGAAGATCACCTTATCTCAGTAAAACAAATTGAGCAATTAGTAAAAGAATTCGTTCTAAATGAATGTAGAATGAGTAAAATAGTACCAAAACAGAACATATTACGTCCTTTTTGCCTGTTCATCGAGTGCCGATATCTGAAGATCCAGTCTCATGCAACCGTATCCGTTATGATAAAAGCATCCGCAGCTTCCCTCTCTCAAAAGGGAAACTACGGACTATGATTCTCCTTGATTTATGCGGCAATAAAACAAGAATAAGGAAATACTCTGTTATTTTTCCAGAAGAGCGACAGTACACCAAAGAACGGGACCTTGTCCATGATAATCACCAGTACGACGAGGACGATCATAATAGTACTGCAGATCATTCTTTTTATTGGTTCCGACACAAACTTCTCTTACCTGGTTCTTTTCATTAACGTATGGAACCAAAGCCAACCAAGCTTTCCGGGCAGCAGGTGCATACTCTTCCGCATCCAGCCAGCCATTCTTCACGCCCATAATGAATGCGAAAGTAAACATTGCCGATCCGGATGACTCTGTCCAGCAATCAGACTTGTCAATCAACTGATTCCACAAGCCATCTGCATTCTGATACTCCTTCAGGCTTTTCATCATTTTCTGATAGCCTTCCAAGATACGGGCACGGTCTTTGTGCTTCTTTGGCAAACAACGGAGCAGCTCCGACATACCTGCCGCCATCCATCCGTTCCCACGTCCCCAATAGAAAGGAACATCCGGTGCATGATAGAAAAGACCATTCGGGCGTTGCAGTTCATCCAGGTACATCACCATTTCTTTCGCCGCCCGATCGATATATTTACGGTCCTTCGTCACTTTATACGCATGAGTCTGCACAATCGTAATCATGTACATGTCATCAATCCACAAACGTGTCTGCCAGGAATACCCTTTTTCAGCCCATTCCTTTTCTTTAGGCTTTGCATTTGCGGGAACTTCCCACTGAGAGTCGGCATAAGGCAGTCCAAGATACAGGTATTTCTTATCCTTTGTCACTCGGTACATATCCAGTGGAAGGCTACCGAACATATTCAAATCCACATGATTCATAATCGGCTGCAGCGCCTTCTCTGATGTAAACAAAGGGGCAAACTTATCTTCCAGAAGCTTTATCAACTCTTTATCTTTTGTTACCGCAGCATATTTCAGCGCGCCATTCCAGTAGAATGTTTCCGGATATCCAATCCATTTACCGGCATGAAGTGCGTGCTTCTCGCCTACAAAGCGGTATGCCAAACGCTTACCGACCTCTTCGGGAGTGTATCCTTCCGGGAAGTCCGTCAGCAATTTAGTCTGAGCTGATAATAGTTGAAAAGGCAACAAGAGCAATAATAAAAGTAGTTTTTTACACATAACGACTTATTTTTATTTATTATACAATTATAGAATATCTACGGGAGTTATTTAACCTTCAGGTTCTTTACATTGTCGCACACGGCCACTGCTATTCTTGAGTCCGCACAACCATAATAGAGATATAACTTCTTCTTGTAATATGCCAGTCCCTCGATAAATACTGTTCCATCTTTGTATTGCCCGCTCTTCTCAAAAGGTGCTTCAGGCACAAAGAAAGGTTTGTCCAACCGGTCTAGTACTTTATAAGGATCATTATTATCAAATAAAAATTGTCCGGCGCAATAAGCACCTGCCGGATATGAGGTATCCCTGTCCTTTCCTGCATTTTTTCCATTATACAGAAGCACAATACCCTTTTTGGTTCGTATAGCCGGAGGTCCGCATTCTGTCATCTGACAGTCAAAATGCCCTTTACGCGGTCTCGCCAACTTCTTTAATTCATTCTTTTCGTCCAGTACCGGATACCAGTCTACAAGGTTGTCAGAAGTAGCCGCGTGAACAGCATACTCTCCCCAGTACATGAAATACTTGCCGTCTACTTTATCAATAACCAGCTTTTCTTTCTTTACTTTGGTCAGTATGGAAGCAGATTTACTGGCTATCTTAGTGAAGCGTCCGTCGTAGGCCTTTTCAAAAGCAAGTCCATGCTTTGTCCAGTTCTTTAGATCCCGGGAGGTGGCTACAGCGATACGCGGTGTCTTCCGGTTCCATGCCGTATAAAGCATCACATACAGGCCGTCTTCCGTCATTGCTACACGTGGGTCCTCACAGCCACCGGGCCATTCTATACCTTTAAAGTTATCTTCCGCTGGAAATAATACCGGAGTGTCCAGTCTTGTCATTGTGACTCCATCCGTGCTCTCAGCATATCCGATACGTGAAGTCCTTTTACCGATGCCCTGTGCTGAGTTATCTTCCGCCCGGTAAAGTACGACTATTTTCCCGTCTTTCACGGTAGCCGCCGGATTGAATGTATCACTCTCTTCCCACTTCACCTGTTGCTTCTGCATCGGACAATAAAAAGAAGTAGGTTGAGGTGAAATTACGGGATTAGCACCTTCAGGACGTACGAAGGGACCGAGTACCCAACTTCTGTTATCCTCCTTACCTGTAGTCGTATCCGTAGAAGGTTTCATGGTAAATCCATATAACATCAATATACCGGTCAGACTAATTACGAGTTTTAGTTTCATCTTATTTTCCTGCTTTATTCATAATAAATCATTTACCTTTACAGCAAATATTGTCCCTCCTCCTTCAATCTTTTACGCAGATAATCAGTATCGATTTTGTGGACATCATTCTTTGCCTGTTTTATAGCATGCACTGCAGCCATTCCGGCAGCTTCGCCAGTCACCAGACAAGGAGGCATTACCCGTAAACTCCCGAATGCTTCTTCATCAGTAGATATACAGCGTCCTGCAGTCAATACATTTTTCAGTCCTTTAGGTGTCAGGCAGCGATAAGGGATTCCATGAGATTCTCCTTTTTTATAACGTGTCTCTTTATGGCCGGGCTTATGAACATCTATATAATAACAGTTACGTCCGATTTCATCCTCAAAAGTTCTACGTTCTTTCCAGTCCTCTACCGTAAAAGTATAATCACCTTCAATCCGACGGCTGTCTCTGACTCCAAGCAAAGAAGCAGTCTTCACCAAAAAAGCACTACCAAAAGTTTTGGGCTGAACATCCTTCATTGCTTCCAAATATTGTCCTGCAATTTGCCGACCTGCCATCATTGCCTGCGTAGTTGCCCAGGGATCCGTTGAATCGACATTATCAAGATGCCCGGCATTGAACTGCACCACATCCGGACCAATAAAATTACTATTAAAATGCTTATCTATCAATGGATATTTCCCAGACTCAATCGCTTTATAAACAGGGCTGTTCTTATTACTAGTATGTAATGAGGGCCCCGTCAGATTGTAGTTATAGCTATCGACATTAGCAAACGAGAAGCATAAAGATGAGCTCTGTACCACCCCACTATCATCTCCTCTCTTGAATGATGCGCCTGCCCATGCCGCCAAATCCCCGTCACCTGTCGCATCAATAAAAACTTTTGCCTTGAAAGCAACAAGCCCGGATTTATTTGCGACAATGATAGCGTCTACCGTTTCATCGGCTGCTTTTTCTACAGCAGCAACTCTTGAGAAGAAGAGTACTCGGGCTCCCGATTCAGTAACCATCTGATCATAAACTGTCATCAGATATTCGGGATTTATACTCACCCAATTCATTTTCTGTTTTCTCTCATGCGGTACTCCTTTCCTCGAAGCTTCAAAAATTTTCTCTGCCAGACCTCTATAAATAATCTTCTCACCATCAGAAAACGGACACCATGCCGGAACCATACCGGCTGTGCCCATCCCGCCAAGTTGCCCCATTGCTTCAATCAATAGAGTCTTGGCCCCTTCGCGCGCTGCCGAGATAGCGGCAGCACAACCGCCAGGTCCTCCGCCAACTACAATAACATCCCACCGATCATCTACGGCAATCTTTGTATTCTTCAGACTCAGCCTGGATTGCGTTGTTTCTCCCTGCGTATTGAGAGTGGGTACAGTGAAAGCTGCGGTCAACAGCCCTGCTTTTTTTAAGAATTCTCTTCTAGAAGTCATAGTATTCTATTTATCATTTGATGAACATTAGTTCCTTTGTCCGATTCACTAACACTCAATTAAACAATCCACCTATCAATGTAGCTATAAGTTTAAGTTTCATCTTACTTAAGTTTATACTTTTGGCTATCGATATTCCATCCTTTTAATACCAATATTACTCCTTCACCCAGTTTTTTCTTCGCCGTCTCGATCGTTACCGTCTTCTTTTCACCCGGAGTCAGGGAGAAGAAATTATCCGTATAGAATGACGGACGTATCGGACTCATCTTTGCATTAAGGAATTGCAGTTGATTGAAGAAAGCTATCTGATTGGATGTATTCCTCATAGTGATATCAACAAAATAGTTATCACCTTCTTCCCTCACCTTATAAGCCAGTTTCACTTTAGAAGTCCGAAGTTTACTCAAATCCTCAAAGCCAGAGGCTGCCGGGCCGGTCAAGGTCGTCTTTCCTTCGTACTTATCGTTGGAACGCCAGTAAAAATTAGAAGAAACGTCTTTCCCTTTCTCATCTTTCAGTATTAATTTGATAAAGTGAACTTGAGAAATGTCTTCGGGAAAACGAATAGTCAACGCATCATTCGCTACTCCATCAGCCGGTAGATTAACAGTAGCCGATTCTTCAAACACCTTCCGGCTATTTATATCATACACCTGTGCTGTAACCTTGTAGTTATCGAAAGAACGATAGAAATCATTCACTACGGAAACCGTATTTTTAAGATAATCGAACTGAGCATGCAAAGGTTCTAAAGAATTGGCCGTGTGATAAAGAGAAGCTGTCGGCTCCAGAGACCAGTCCCACATACGGGAAGCTACCTGCCTCATAGAACAGTTATGATACCAAAACAAAAGCCCTGAACAAAAACGGTCACCATAATCCAGTTTATTATAGTTCCATACTTCCCAAATGCTCTTGGAGTTTATTGCACCCAGCAATTGTCCTTTCTGAGCAAATTCGTCAATCGAAGATGACTTTCCATAATGATTTACCAAGTCTGTATACATAGTAGTCATCAGATGGAAACCATTTCCATCCAAATAATCCCACACTTCTTTGTTGATAGGCCACAGGTCTTTCTCATCCATCATTTCCCGGAGTATTTCTACTGTAGGAAGAGTCGGTGCACCATATTCAGGATTAAAGCCATCTACACGACTACCTCGTGGAGAAGCTGTATTTTCATAATGCTGCATCGGATTCACCTGTTTATAAGGGCTGCCATCATGTACTCCAGCACACTCCGACTGCATCTGATATCCGCGTGTACCATCCAACTGATTCAGCAGTTCGGGAGTACCGGTCATTTCTGTGCTTTCATTGGAAGCAACATAATAAGCCAGAGACGGATGATTACGAATACGCTTCACTGTAGACTCCACGTTACTCATATAGAGAGCCTTGTCATGAGGATGACGAGTATCCCCTGTCATCCAGAATTCCTGCCATACCAGCAAACCCAGTTCATCACAAAGCTGGAAGAAATAGTCAGATTCGGCAATACCACCTCCCCACATACGCAGAAGGTTGACGCCCGACTGGCGGGTATAGCGCAATTCAGCATACGTACGTTCATCAGAGTGTCTCAACATAGCTTCCGGTATCCAGTTCGTACCGCGGATAAACAACCGTTTACCATTCACATAAAAGACACGTGATTTGTCCGGTGTTTTAGTATCGGAAGTGATTTCACGAATGCCAAATCTCGTCTTTACGGAATCACAGACCACTCCGTCAACCGATACGGTCAACTTCAGATCATATAAGTTTTGCGGTCCTTTGTTGACCGGCCACCACAAGCGAGGAGAATTCATCACAAGTTGCGGAAACTCTTCCGACGAAAAAGTAACCAGTTTTTGTTCTCCCCGAATCACTCGGAATGATTTCTCAAAAGATATATTCTCACCTACAATCTCACCCTTTACTTTGCAATTAATTCCACTATTGCTAGTTGACGAATTAATCACTTCTACAGATACGGTCTCACGTGCCTGGTCATAATCCGGTTTACGCAATTCAGACTTAATAAACGGATAACGTAAAGCTACCTTTCCGGTAGCATAGATAGAAATGTTTTTCCAGATGCCTGTATTGCGGTCACGGATGCCATCCATAAAGGTAAAGTCCCAGCCTACAGTCATCAACATCGTAGTATTCAATCCAATATTGCCGTTACCACCATTATGGAATTCTCCCGCAGCCCCCCAAGACTTCGGCTTAGTACTTCCGGGAACATCAACCGGATACACTTTGACAGCCAGTGCATTATTCTTCCCTATCTTTACAAAATCGGTCACATTAATATAGTCCTGTATAAACATACCATTGATGGTACTAAGCAAATTCCCATTCACCCATACTTCTGCCCGATAATTGATTCCATCCAGCTGTAACCAAACATTCTTCCCCTTAAAAGACTGAGGGACAGCAAACTCTGTACGGAACCAATAAGTATAAAAGTCACGTCCGACCTGAGAGAGATCAGGGATTAGTTTTGATTCAAGCTTATTATTGACTCCATAATAAGGTTCGGGATATTTCTGATTATACACCAAAGAATTTAAGACTGTACCGGGAACAATGGCTGGCAACCATTTTTCTGTCGGATAATCTGATGAAGATATTTTCTCACCCGGATCTGTGATATCGCCTGCTTTTATCATTTTCCACTGATAATCTCCATGATGGGTGACTTCCGAATCAAGCCAAATACGATTAGGGTCTCTGGCGTCATTCATCCTATCTTGTGCAGTCAATACTGAACAGAAAAGTAGTAGCAAAACAGAAAAAAGGGTCTTAACAAAGTTGTGCATATTTATGTTATAGTTTTAAATGTTTTTTGGCATGGAACAAAAGTAGAGGTTTCCTTTTATTCAACATGCCAAAAACAGGTCAATAAATAAGATTTTAGTCCCAAAATACTTTAATAAAAGACAGAATTGCCCGTATTCATCGTTATTTTTCCAGAAGAGCAACCGTACACCAAAGATAGGGTGCATGTCCATGATAATCTCCCGTATTACGCGGACGATCATAATAATACTGCATGTCGTTCTTTTTGTTGGTACCGACACACACTTCTCTTACTTTATCATTCGAGTTTATATAAGTAAGCATAGCCAACCATGCTCTTCGAGTAGCCTCACCATACTCCTTTACCGGCAACCATCCATATTTCACTCCCATAATAAATGCGTAAGTAAACATAGCCGAGCCCGATGTTTCTACCCAGCAGTCCGGTTTATCTATCAACTGTCTCCACATCCCCTCTTCTGTTTGATAATTTTTCAGACTTGCCATCATACGCTGGAAACCTCTTACAATAGGCAAATGATATGGGCTCGATTCCGGCAGATAGCGAAGCACTTCTGCCATCCCTGCCGCCACCCATCCGTTTCCTCTTCCCCAAAAATAGGGTACATCCGGTGCATGATAGAAAAGTCCATTCGTACGTTGCAACTCATCCAGATACATCGCCATTTCTTTAGCAGCGCGCTCAACGTATTTCAATTCACCGGTCACTTTATAAGCATGCGTTTGAATAACAGGAATCATATACATGTCGTCAATCCACAAACGAGTTTGCCAGCTATATCCCTTCGCTGCCCATGACTTCGCACTTGCACTTGCATTTTCCGGTACTTCCCATTGGGTATCTGCATAAGGCATACCCATTTCCCGATATCGTTCGTCTTTAGTGATCAGATACAACGTCAGAGGAAGACTACCGAACATATTCCGGTCAACATGGTCCATCCCAGGCAAAAAGTGCCTATCAGTAGTAAAAAAAGACTCAAACCCATCTTTCAAGGACCGGATCAGTTCATTGTCTTTCGCTACTTCCGCATATTTCAATGCTCCGTTCCAAGTAAAAGTTTCCGGATAACTGAGAGTTTTCCCATTATGTTTCCCCTTTGCAAAAAGTTTTCCCAACCGTTTCCCTATCTCCTTAGGAGTACTCCCTTCCGGAAAATCAGTCAGTAAGGGAGTATCAATTGTCCGCTTGGTCTGTAACATCCATTCCTGAATTTCGATTCCTTTTCCGCCTTGATTTCGATGAATGGTCAGTTTATAATACTGATACGCCTCCTTATGTCTCAACTCCAAAAACTTTTTCTCCCTTTTTTCAAACTCCTGCCGAATTCTATTATCTAGTTCGGTCCACTTCACATTGTCATTCGATCCGTAAAGAGACCACGCACCAGGTGCATTTCCTTCTTTATCCCCGGTTGCCATAACCGAATAATAACGCGCTACAACCGGTTCTTTTCCCTTCCAGATGATAGAGACAGAATTATTAGGAGTATAGAAAGAAGTTGTCCAGTCTCCATCAACCAAACTACTAATATCTTTTCCCTCAGGAGAGTCATCATACTCAGGAGAGATAGTACCCTCTGTCGGCATATTATAATTATCTGCCTTCAACTGATACACATAGGTGTATTTTTCCTTTTCGTCATTTCCCGTACCTTCCTGAACCGGTGGCACAGGGTCTTCATTTTCACTGGAACAGCTATAAAGCATACCACCCGATGTCATTATCAGGAATATGCAACACAGTGCCTTCGCTATATCATGTATCCAACCATCATTTTTCATTTTATACATCTTATTCTTCATTATTTTCCTTCTAGTTCCAGTACAGCTAAACGAGCCAGCATCTCGACAAAAGCTCCTTCGTGCAGGACTTGCCAAGAAGAATTCGTTTTACCGATAAAATAATTATTACTCAGCAGATTAGTTGTTTGATTCCGGCATTCTGACATCCAAGCCTGCAACATGCTCTTCTCGAACGCAGTGACATAATCCCTTCTTCCATCAATCTTATACAGCTCAAGGAAACCACGAAACAATACAGAATAAAACCAGGCATGATCTCCATTTATACGATAGAACTTTTCTCCCAGTTCTTTTGAGTCATACAAGGTAAACCACTTACTGTGGGCTGAACGGGCAATCTGCTGCGCTTCATTCAGATATTGTTGTTCTCCTGTTATATTGTACAATAAACAAGCAGCCTGCATTGGTTGACCGGAATTGTAACTGTACTTACTTTTGCCTATAGTCATCGAAGGAGTAATATTATCATAGAAAAGGTGATCACTCGGATCTTGCATGTATTGTATCAACCATGCATAAAATTCTTTAGCTTTATCCAGATACTTCTGCTCTTTGGTTATCTGATATAATTTACATCCCAATACTGCAGCCGGTGCGGTAGAACATGTATGTTTATTACTGTATGCCGGTATTTCCCTCCAAAGAATACCGCCACCACATGAACTGGTGTTTCCCACCATCAAATAATCCCAAACCATTTTCGCCTTCTCCAAGAAACGATTTTCCTTTGTCTGTTCATACAGTTCCGCCATATCCAGTCCTATCCAGACATTATCGTCATAATACCTTTCATTTCCGTTTTGCGGATAAACTGCGTAAGCGCTGCGCTTGTTGTCAGTTGTGATAAAACGGTTGATACTGTTAAACATACGGTCAGTCAAATCTGCATACTTTTTTTCATAAGCAGATACCCCGACAGAAGCTCCGCGCAAAGCTACATAGCCAGAAAGTCCCGCTCCTTGACCCCAAACTACGGCATCTCCATCCCAATACGGTCCGGTGGCAAGCGGATATCTTGTATTCCAACAGTCACGTGCAGACTTTCCGAAGCAAAGATTCATTAACGAAGTCATCAGGATGTCGGCTCTTTCCAGGAAACGGGTTCTCACCACCTCTTCTTCACGAAGTGGTGTAGCAGTGACCGTTAACTCCTTCGAGCGTTTCCCATAATTGTCGACAGCAACAGCAGTTACAATATATGTTCCCGGTTCAGAGACAACGATTAACAGTGAACTAACCTTTTCTGTAGTAATACGTATGTTTTTCTTCACTGCGTTCTCGGATTTATCTCCTTCCAACAAATAAGAGATTTCTACAGAAATAGCTCCAGTAGGATTAGTCCAGCTCACTTGCAATTCATTCGCTCTCTCCGTTTTCTCCGCCACAAGATTGGTAACCGGAGGTACTGTTTTTTGCCCCTGCCCATCTTGCTTTCCATCATCTATTTCATCCGTGATAGGCGAGTCGCCCCCACCACATGCACCTAGCAATGCAGATAAGAGAAAGAAGCAGATACCTAACAGCATATTAAATCGGATATTTTTCATGGTACTCCTGGTTTATATGGTTACTTTATTCTCACCGGTTCAATCGTTTCTCCTGTAATACTAATTACTCCTTTATCGGAGATATTGAAGTTACTGATATAAGAAGTACGAGGACCTACACTAGTCTCACTTGCATGAGCATGAAAGATATATTTATAACTTCCATCGGCACAGACAAACGGTGCTCCATGTCCTGTACCGACTAGTCCTACAGACTTAGCAGCCTCTTTGTCTCTTCGGAGAATCGGATTTCCACTATACTTGGTCCAAGGTCCTTTAGGAGAACTAGCTGTTGCATATCCTACAGCATAGTCTTTACTTTCATAGTGGTTTGCCGAATATATCAGGTAATAAGTATTCCCTTTCTTCAACAACGAAGGACCTTCGGCAATCGTTCCTTGTTTCTTCTCCCAAGGGTCTGTAGCACTTATACACTTAGTCAATGTCTCTTTTTTTATACTGGTCAAGTCATCATTCATTTCTGCTACCCAAATCACGTTTCCCCCGGTAAATCGCACATAATAGAGATAAGGAGTACCATCATCATCTATAAAAAATGAGGTATCAATTCCTTTTTCATCTGCTACAATAGGTTTCTTTTCTCTCTGTACGAATGGACCTTCCGGGCTAGTAGAAGTAGCTACACAGATATGTTCATCCACTGAATAAAACATATAAAATAGATTCTTCGACTTCACATAGTATACTTCCGGCGCCCAATACCATCTCGTTCCCCAAGAATTTTCCGGTGACAAAGCCTTGATATCATTTCGTTTCCATTGTTTCAGGTCTTCAGAGATATACACTTCAAAACCATTAACACGAGTGCCATATGCATAGTATTTACCTTCATGGTATAATACATAAGGATCAGCAATGGGCAATTTATACTCTGCTATTATATCCGGATCAATCGCATCTTTTTCGGCAGGAGTACCTGAGATAGTCACTTTCTCGGAACGTTTACCGTAATTATCAACAGCCACAGCACCAATTTGGTACGTTCCATATTCTGGCAATTGGAGTGTATATTTGCTGTTCTTTTCACCATAAACTCGTACATTGGTAGTTAATGGAACATCTCCACCACCTACTTCTAAAGCATAAAAAATCTCTACCAACACTGCACCTGAAGGATTTTTCCACTTCAATTGCAATTCGTTAGCTTTTGCTGTAGCAACAGCAGTAAATTCAGAAATCGGCTCCATAACCTTTTGCTGCCCATGCTCATTTTCTATATCTTTTCCTTCATCCGATAGCTTATCATCGCCACTATTACATGCACATACCATCATACACATAATTCCAACAATAAACCATATTTTCAGAAACAATTTATATTTCAATTCTTTCATGTTTTTCTATTTTAAATACAATCAGGTTAGAAAACTCTTCCAATAAGACTTAGCTAAAACAAGAGGAGGAGAATTCTCCTAATAGATAAGTAGAATTCTCCTCCTCATTTTATAAGACCTAAATCAAAACTTCAACTTACCACTGAATCTGTTGATCTTCATCAGGAATCAAGGTATTCAGATTACGTTGCATTGCCAATGAGCCTTCTACCACGTACTCAAGCTTTGTACCAGGAACAGTTGTATAGTCTTTGAAAGAGTAATATAAATAAAGAGTAATATAAATCTTCTTTAGATAAGGCTTTAACTCATCCATCTCTTCATTCATTGTAAAGGTACATGCTTTTTGTTCATCAAGCTTTAATTCGATTTCCGGATTATCAGACCACACTTCTAACAATTTCGAGTCTGTACCCTTCTCCGGAAAACGAATAAATACTTTATATAGTTTACGATCAAGATAATCTATATCTCTTGTACCTGCATAGATAAAAATTGTCCTATCATCTACCACAAACGCTCTTTGCGAGGATATAGTGAAAGGATTCTTCACATCAGGTTTAAGAAAAATTCGATATTGAGCCGCATCATACGTGCCTGAATAATCATTGAACGGAAGCAAACGCAGCATAGCTCTGCGATAGTATTTACGCGGATTTATCTGATAATCATAAGATTGGTCACCCAATATCTGTATGGGTAACACCCACTTATCTGCCTGGTCAAGTGTCTCATCCAACGTAAATTCAATTGGCAATGTTGTTAAACACTCACCAGCAGGCATTTCCACAGACTCAGGCATATTATAATACTTTGTTGGCAACTGTTGAAAATAAAGTTCCTCACGATGCCCATATTGTTCTATGTTTAACCGCTTCAAAGTATCAGCATCCAAACCAAAATGAATTGTATGAGATTGGTTATTCATAGTAGATCCACTCATAATAACTGGAAGATCATATTTTACCACTCCACCTGGCTTAAAGCGTACATATGTCGTAGTTACCCCTTGATCATTAACATTCGCTTTAAAAGAAGCCATATGTAAATATTGTTCATCTTCCCATTCCTTATTACAGGCAGTGCAACAAATGGTTAGCATCATGCCTAAAATCAAATAATATATATTCCTCATTTTATTCAATATCTAAAAGGTTATTCAGGATTTGTCCAACCTGGATTCTGAACCAGATTCACATTGTGTTTTAATTCAGTATGGTCAATCGGACAAAGCCACATTTTTTCAGCAAAAATTGTAGGTAACGACGTACACATCACAGGTGTATGAAATTGATCAGCCATATCCTTTGATGCCAACATATTACAACCATATACAGGAGTAGTTTCTTCTAGAGGTGCATCTAACCAACGACGTAAATCCCAGTAGCGATGCCCCTCAGCAAAAAACTCAATCTGCCGCTCACGTTTTAACATCCTTCGGAATTCATTTGGATCATCATAAGCAGTTTCATGGCCTTTAACTTTATCATAATCAGGCAATCCTGCACGAATACGAATAGGCCGAATCCCCTTCTTCATTTCAGTTATGTCACGTTTAACAGAATGCATTTTACTACCATCCCAAGAAGGAACCTCATACGAACCCGTCAGTTCATTCAATGCTTCTGCATAAATTAACAATACCTCTGCATAACGAATGGCCGGGTCTGCTTTATGCTCAATACGATCAACATCATACGAATTTTTCTGCGTATAACTGATATCATTTGGATGTACATATTTTTTAATACCGATGCCTGTGCGAAGCCAATAAGAGGAGTTAGCATACCCATTACTTCCACCACGGTAGTAGAATACTTGTATATTTTTCTCCTCATCATGAGTGTTATCATTCAGTGCATTTAACAAATGCCATGTACTTCCATTATAGCCCACTGACGCATAAAAACGAGGCTCACGTTGCACATATTGTTTAGACACACCAGTACCCAACGGCCCCAGTTCGGGATAATCGACTAATTCATTCGTCTCTACATACCCCTCTTCTCTTGGACGAGAATCATAACGTTCGTTATATCCATCAAACTCCTTATACACATCATTCATACCTGGACAATTCGTACCATCATTCATATAATAAGCATCACATTGCTTTTGGGTCATACCTTGCGAACCATATCCACCAGCACCATTACGTGGAAGTTGGTGAACAACCATAATATCTACACTTTCACGGCTTTGGTTCTTACCTCGAGTAAAAATTAGTTCTTCATTCTGACTTACTATAATACTTCCATCAAACATTTCACGATATGATTGAAAAGGATCAATATTTTTCCATCCATTTGGCCATGATTGATCGGAAAATTCATCATCATGTGGTGGAACAATTGTCGCTGGATATGCAATATCACCAGTATTACTATTGAAGTATGCCACATGTATGCCATAAATATTCAAATCCATCACATCTTTAGCTGCCGCCGCTGCCTTTGCCCATTTAGACTCATCATAAGTTTCGGGAAGCAAACGTTTCCCATCTTTATTCACCAAAGCTGAAGACACCACTTCTGGAGCTTTTCCATTAAATAGCGGACTAGCTGCATACAAAAGAATTTTGGCTCGTAAAGCTAAGGCAGCTCCTCTCGTCGGACGAAGCACCTCCTGTACTGAACGTTGTAATGGTAATCGTTCTGCAGCTTTCAAAAGTTCACCAGTAATGTAGTCCACACATTCATCATACGAATTTCTCGGGTAAGCTAATTCATCATATTCTTTTGTGTAATCGACCCCCTCATCCGGAATGATAGGCACTGGACCAAATGCACGAAGCATCAACCAATAATAGTATGCCTTCAAAAAATGCGCCTGCCCTTTAAAATCTGTGATTTCTTCTTCTGTAAATTCCTTATTTTTATCTATATTATTCAAGAATATAGCTACTTGACGAATACCCAAATAAGCATTCTTCCAAATACCACTACTGGAATTATTAACTCCACTTTCACTATATTGGCCACTCTTCCATTTCTCATAACCACCGTCTCCATAATACATGTCATCAGCAAAATTAAAAGGATAATCTCTCTTACTACAAACATCCTGTAAGTAACCATTACTTAAATAAGAATACCCTCTTGCTAACCACCTGTTTGTATAATCCCGATTGCTAAAGACATCTTCAATGCTCATTCTTTCATCAAATAGATAATCTGAATCTAAATAATCAGAGCATCCTACTAAAGAGGTCAATCCCACAGCGAAGGATAAAATTGTTATTATCTTTTTCATACATATTCTTTTTTTACAAATTAACAGATACACCTAAAGAAAGCGTCTTATTTAGCGGATACGACTTTCCTGTAGAACTTCCCATTTCCGGATCCCAAAGCTTAAACTTAGAGAAAGTGAGTAAATTAGTCCCAGTAAAGAAAATACGTACCGTATTCATATGAGCTTTACGAACTAGACTTGCAGGAAGTGTATAACCAATATCTAATGTCTTCAAACGAAGATAAGCTCCATTTCTAAGCCAATATGTAGAAGCACGATTATTATTATCATTCTTTCCATAAGTCAAACGAGGATATTCTGCATTCGGATCTTCATTGACACCTAAAATCCAACGATTGCCTTCAGCCATTTCTTTCATCACATTTCCCCAACCATCACCATCACTATTACCGCCGGAGAACATATAAACAGTAGAACCGTTTATAAAATAAGTGGATTTACCTACACCTTGGAAATGTACATTCACATCTAAACCTTTCCATTTTGCCGACACACCGAAACCATACGTAAAATTAGGTTTTTTTGTTGCACCAATTGCCACCTTATCATTATCATCAATTACTCCGTCTCCATTAATATCTTTGTACTTAATATCACCCGGCATAACATCACCAAATTGTTTTGGCCAATTACGAATTTCTTCATAATCCTTAAATAGGCCTAATGCAACCAGTCCCATAGCTTGATCAACCCGGTGCCCTTCCTGCATTTTATACCAGTAGACAGTATTTTCTTCATCACGCTCTAAAATCTCATTTTTACTATAAGTCATGTTTCCACGTATAGTCAAATCCACTTTGTCTATTTTATGGCGGAAAGACAAATTTCCATCAAATCCACGCGCTTCAACTATTCCGACATTGGCATAAGGGTGAATATCCTTTTCATTTGCTTTACCATCCTTATATTCCGTCCATGTACCCAATGAAGCGACCCAAGGTAGATAGTTACGTTCCATATAAATGCCTTCTCTTCGTTCATGAAAGTAATCTATAGAACCTGATAGTTTATCATCAAAAAATGAAAAATCTATACCTAAATCTTGTTTTGTGGATACTTCCCATGACACGTTCGTTGAAGCGACAGAAGTATAGCGCATACCACCATAATATCTGTTATAGCCAAAATCCGCAAATTGATATCCCCCAACAGGGTTATTTCCACTTACTACTTTTCCATCTTTGTCTCTCTCCAACATTGTTTCAAGATTATACAAATATGGGAAACGAGTATCTCCTAAATTATCATTACCTGTTTTACCATACGAATAACGTATTTTAAACATATTCACCCATTTTAAATTATCTTTAATAATAGATTCTTCCGCCATATTCCATGCACCAGAAATAGCAGGAAAGAAACCGAAACGATTATCTTTATGGAAATTCTCCGAGCCAGTATACCCAAAGTTAAAATCAATAAAGTAACGATATTTCCAGTTATAGTTAGCACGTCCAGCTAATCCTTGATTACGCCGAGAAATACCATTCTTAAGATCTGTACCGATACCTTGAGTTGCTGTTTTTGCAGATTGTGAATACTTTACAACCGCTCCCACATGGTGATCTTTAAATCCACGGTTATAATGCAATTCCCATTCTAAAAACTCATTTCTTTTTCCACTTGAACCGGAAGTTTGTGTCATCTTCTTCTCCTCCGAAACACGAGTAAAAATCAAATCCCCATTTACATCACGATAAGGTTCTGCTTTATATAGTTCTGGCCACTTCACTCGTTTTATCCAATTGGAGTTTTCCGTATCATACCCGAAGCGTCCAATAAATTTAAGTCCTTTCGTAATAAAATCCAGCTTCTGTTCCAACGTTACATTTGTTTGAATATTATTCTGCCAACTTTCATTGTATCCAGTCATAGTAGCTTGCACCCATGGATTGATATTACCTTCCTTTGCAGTCCAAGAGGATACTTTACCATCTGAATATGTTATCGGCATCATAATAGAGTTATATCCCATCAACGTTGTCCAAATAGCATCTGTTCCTACACCCGGATCGTTCTGTTTACGTAATGAACCAGAAACACCAACTTTCAACAAGGTTGTTTTAGTTATATCAATATCCACATTCATACGATATGTCCACTTTCGGAAATTAGCATTAGTATTATATTTCTTCAGCGACTTATCTGTTTTGTACATACCTTGTTGATCCTGATAGCTACCACCAACATAATAGCGGGCAGTCCTACCACCACCAGTCATATTTAATGAAGCACGAGTGCTCCATGCACCATCTCGCAATATCAAGTCCATCCAATCCACATTCGGATATAAATCCGGATCAAGACCAAGACGGAATAATTCCAATTCTTCAGGCTGATACAAAGGTTCTTGATTACGAGTCGTCTTCGCCTCGTTTGCCATCGAAGCATACGTGTACCCATCTACAAATTCAGGAAGCTGAGTAAACATACTATAAAAAGTTTCGACTTTAGCATTTATGTTAATTTTCCCCTCTTTACCACGACGAGTATTAACCAAAATAACACCATTAGCTCCCTTGCTACCATAAATTGCCGTAGCTGAAGCATCCTTCAATACCGTAAAAGATTCCACATCTTCGACATTAATCTCATTCAAGTCGCGTTCAAATCCATCAACTAAAACCAATGCAGCATTACTAGCACCAAAAGTAGAGATACTTCGTATCCAAAACTCAGAAACAGAACCAGGTCGACCATTGGATTGCATAGCCTGGATTCCAGGAACAACACCCGCTAATGCATCAGCCATAGAAGCACTTGGGCTTGTTTTCAATGCTGCAACATCTACATTGGTCACAGCACCAGTCACAGCAATTTTCTTTTGTGTACCAGTACCAGTAACTACTACTTCATCAATAAGGGTAGCTTTAGCTTCCTCCATAGCTATATTTACTGTTCGTTGCTCTTTTACCAATACTTCCACTGGTTCATATCCAATATAAGTAAAAACTAATTTGTTATAAGGAGGCATTTTGAGTAGAAACTTACCATTTATATCGGTTATCGCACCTAAACCGGGCATATTCGCAATAGATACATTGACACCTATTAACGGTTCTTTGTTTGTATCAGTTACGATACCTGTCACTACAATCTCTTTCTGTGCAAAAGCATGAACCGAGAATCCGAGTAACATCATACATATTAATAAAATATTTCTCATCATAAGTGTATTTATCATTATTAGTCTTCCATAGCAATTCTTCGGATACGATGATTATTTGAGTCTCCCACCAAGAGACATTCTCTCTTTTCATCCCACACTATACTTGCAGGAAAATTAAAGCGAGCCTCTTTACGTAAATCTCCATCGTTAAACCCTTTCGTACCATCACCATTTGGTCTTCCTGCATATATTTTTACACGCCCAGTAGGAGTCAGAGTACGGACACAATGATTTTGCTTATCTACGAAATAAAAATCATATTCATCCTTTTGCCCTGCATACTCATCGTTTTTCACAAAGCATCCTTGTTGCGGTTCGTTCATGCGAACATTACCTCCAACACCGTCCACGATTCCTGATGCTTCATATTTTCCACAAACCAAATAAGGGGTAGTAAATGTTTTCTCATCAAAGTCATAATCCGCACGATAAATCACATGCTTATTTCTCACCATAATATACATATAGTCACCTTTGGGATGAATAGCGATAAAACATTGTATAGAACCATAAGGCATTTGAATCTTATCCATCTTATAATCACCCGTAACAGGGTCATACCGTCCAATCCATCCTTTATCAAATCGAGAAGTATAAATTTCCCCATTAATAGGATGAGGAATCGCTGCTCTACAACCACGAGCATATATGGCCTTTACCTGTGTTTGAAAGTTTGACTCCGGCGAATAAAAAAATATTCCATTTTTATTGTCTTGAGCAATATCCCTGACAACCATCAGCTGACCGTCATTTGTAAAACTCAAAATATTAGCAGTACCAGCAGCTTCACCTGTAAATTTTATCGACTCCAACGTTTCTTCAGCGAAATCAACAATTCGATGTGTTTTTCCTCCTCCACACACATACAAACGATCTTTGTTATTAGGATCAAAAACCAACCACTCCATTTTTTCCAATCCTCCACAGTTTCCCCATGGACCATCTATGATATCAAAGTTTGTATTTTCGTCCAATATATCAGGCTTTGTCTCTCCGACCAAAGTAGATACCAGCATTTTCTTCTTATAGACAAATTTTTCATCTATCTCTCCATAAGCTAATTCTTCCCCACGTCCGTCGAGAACAGTGACTTCAATATTACCTGCATCGGCACCACGTGGCACAAAACAATACAAATTATCGTTCGTTACAGTAATTACCTTCGCTTCTTTCCCTCCGATAGTTACTTTCACTTTAGTCGGATCATCGCCAAAATTATTTCCATACAATAATAAACGAGATCCCCAACCTCCCTCCTTGGGAATAAAATCAGAAATTACCACTGGCTTACTTGGATCAAAAAGCGCCCCTTTCTCGCCTCCATCATCATCCTTACAGCCAATGAAGCAAAAACTAACCAATGTCAGCAATCCCCATAGGAAAAGCCAACCATGATTTTCTGTTTTCATTTTCATAATACATTGATTTTAAATGTTAATAAATAGAATTTTAGTATTAAGTTTCTATGAATAATTACTTTCGTATGTTACAAATTCATAGAAGTTATTTAAAGACTGGCACTAAATCAGAATTAGAGGGTTCTAGTCCTTTTATATATGGCCAACCATTTTCATCCCACCGTAAACGATCAAGTAAAACAACTCGCCCGTCATCTATGGTATCAACCTTATAGCTATGGTAAACCACCCACTCAGTACCCTCATCATCCTTTATTAAAATACTGTTGTGCCCCGGACCCACCCAAACATTATTCTTATTAACCACCAGCTTAAAATTATTTTGAAGCATATCACCACCTTTATCATCTACATAAGGTCCCAGCAAATCTTTGGAACGTCCGACAACTGCCCGGTAAGTACTATTAAGGCCATCGCAACAGCTTCCAACAGAAGCAAAAAGATAAAAATAATCACCTCTTTTATAAATATTTGTTGCTTCAAACTTAGCCCCACAGACCTTCTTCAACAATACCGGCGTTCCATCCGTCTTCCTTTTTACTGCTAAACCATCATCAGTTAACTCTGTAGCATAAATGCCGTTAAAACTGCCCCAAAACATATACTTTTTACCATTCTCTTCAATATAGAACTGATCTATAGAATTGCGTACTCCGATTTCTTTCCCATTGATAAGGCACCCATGATCAATAAACGGTCCTTCTGGAGAGTCTGCTGTAGCCACACCAATATGACATTCATCTTGCTTTCCCCATATCGCCCAAGAATAGTATAATACATATTTATCTTTAATATAACGAATCTCAGGTGCCCATATGGCACGGCCCTTCATCGGCTCCCAATTGGGACGCGTTTGAGCAGTAAAAGCAGAACCTATATACTTCCACTCTACCAAATCTTTAGAACGATAAACCGGTACATTTCCACCAGTTGCATAAAGATAAAAATAACCATCATTGGCTAAAATTACAGTCGGGTCCGCTGCACTCTGATCAATAATTGGATTCTGATAACTCCGAGAAATAACCATATAGTGTACTGCATCATCATACATTACATTATTATTTCCTGTACCAATTAATTGCAATGGCAGTAGATAATATTTGACAGCCAGCTTCTCCCGACGGATAGAAATCATTCCTTCCATCTGAGAGTCTCCTACACGATAATGTATTTCATCGCCCAATTGATAGCTATTTTGTGGCAATAATTCATAATCAGTCTTATTCAACTGGTTATAAGCAGCGACCAATTCTTCTGCATTATTCGGAAGGCTGAGTTTACAATCAAAGTCACACCAACTACCAATACTTTCATCATTAAGTTGGCTGCTAAGACAAGTCATGATCTTTACATTTGTATCATCTTTATTTACACTCACCTGATATACATTAGAAGAGGCTAAACTCACCTTAGGATAATCAATAAAGAGACTTAGTAATATATCACTCTCACTTTCTTTCACCTTTAGTATATCACTCTTTAATTTTAAAGCAATGACATATTGAGCATTTGTTTTTTTCAACTCAGAAAAGACTTTAGACGGATCAAATTTTATTTCCACATCCACTTGATTAGTGCTTTGATCAAAAACTATATTCTCTGGAGTATAAGAATATAAAGATGCCGGTAAAAGCTTATATGAAGTCTTTTGTCTATCATTATATATAACCAGCTGTTCTTCATTCCATGCTTCTAACTTTGCACCAAGTTCAGAATCTATTTTACCCCCCCCCAGTTTTTTTACTGTGAGAATAAAACAATACTCTTTTTCATTACCGGTTACCGTGATTTTATTCAGACCACTCTGTCGCAATAGCAAATACTGATTGGTAGTGTCACCATTCCCAATAGATTCACCTTTACTGTTATCTGAGCCACACGATTCAAATAAAAGAATCCCTATTAATAATAGGTATATAAGACCGTGTATATCTACAGCTAATTTTTCTTTAATCAAATTATTATTCATCATATTATAGATTTAAGTTGAATCTTGTTATTCCTTTATATATTAAAATTTATTCATAAAATCGTCATCCTTCAAACAATCTCTTCAACCTAACTATACCTAAGTCAAAATTCTTATTATTACAATCTCTATTTTTACTTTTCCTGTTCATGCCGTGAAGATTATTATCTTCTGTTAATTGAATTCTGTCCTGTCGAGAACTTTGCATTTACCCTTCTGGATGAGACAAAAGTAGAAAATCCGACCAATTTATAATACAATAAACAAGCCAATTAATGGAAAATTAGTCCCAAACTAATTTAAGAATTAAAAAGGTACTTTAGGATAGGCTAATACCCATTCGGACTATATGAATAATCCTATCATAGGCATTTAATAAATGAACCATTAAGGATTATTCTTTCTTTTATTGAACAAATTGTTTCTCCTTTAATTTATAACAACTCAGTTCCTAATACAAGAATATCTCCATTCATTAAATATTAAAACAACAAATATTATCAAAATACAGGTTTCGGGAAGGAACGTATTACTCCGTTTAAACGTGGATAGGTTTCCCAAACATTTTGATCTTGATCAGAGCTATTCAAATAACGCGCATCTTTAGTCTTTTTAAGTGTATCATTCATCTTATTCCGAAGATAATCCAGTTCTTTCATGTATTCACTATCGCCAACTAAATTATTAAGACAACCTGGGTCTGAACTTATATTATACAGTTCTTCATATGGGCGTTTTGCTACCGCCTTCAGAAAATAGGGGTATATCTCAGGAGTATCTTTTTCATCAACAATAAAGCCCCAAGCCGGACCTTGGTCTATATCAAAATAAGCACTATACATTGGCGTTAAGTTTCCCTCCTTATTTATATAGCAAGGATCACCAGCAGGATATCTTTCGGGACAAAAGTTCCTTATATACAGAAACTCTCTAGTTCTCAACACACGCATAGGATATCCTAAATTATTATATCGTGCAGAACTATGACGTTCTCTTCCTGCAAATATTGTCGTTCGCCCAGTACTATTCTTTTGTTTTTTCAGATACGGGAGTATACTATTTCCTGCCAGCTTTTCTTTATGTCGTATACCGACAGCATCAAGTATAGTTGGGAATAAATCTACACTGCTAATAAGTTCGTCACTAACTCCTCCATATTTAATTCCATCTGCCCAACATATCGCTAATGGAACATGAATACCATATTCGAAACAGGTTGCTTTAGCCAAAGGGAAAGGCATACCATTGTCAGCCATAACTATTATTAAAGTGTTCTCAAATTCACCTTCTTCTTTCAATATATCAATAATCTGAGACAACTGACTATCATACCATTCTATTTCAGTGCCATAATCCAATAAGTCCTTTCTTATAGTCGGTTTATCAGGGAGGAATGGAGGCACCTCTACGTCAACCAGCCTTTTATCAGCCTTCTCCCAACTATCTTTCTCATAGGGACGATGTGGTTCATTCGCACCTACCCAAAAATAAAAAGGTTGCTTTCCCTCTCTGTCATGAAGGAAATCTTTAAAATTTTGAGAGTAATTAATATTGGATATCCCTTTATATGGAGGACGAATACGTCTTTTATTATATTCAGGACCAGCCGGGTTACGCCTACGACCTGATATTTTCCAGTTACCAGGTCCCCATCCTTTTCCGGTGTATCCAATATAGTAACCTGCCTCTTCTAATAAATCAGGAAAGCACTCATAATCAATTGGAAAAGAAGAAGCATGTGTACCCGCCTCTTCTATCTGCCAAGGATAGAGCCCAGTAAGTATAGAAGCGCGGGAAGGGCTACTTCCTGGAGAGGTAACAAAAGCATTATTGAACAGCCATCCATTTTGAGCAACCAAATCGAATCCTGGCGTTTTTACTAAAGAAGACCCATACGCTGATGCATGTGGATAAGATTGATCATCAGAAATAACGAACAAAATATTCGGCTTACTAGTTACAGCAGCACTAACCTGTGGAATTAGCAAAGAACTGACCAAAGTAGATAAGATGCGCTTATTGCTCATACGTGTGAATGTCGAACTGCATATAGGCAATGCAAATAGTGTTTTTGGGAATTTTCGTTTCATATTCTATAGTATTAATTAGCAAATAAGTTCTGTAGAAAAGCAATGCAAAGAAAGGGAAATTAGAAAAAAATGAAGAAACTTATTGTTCAAAAAATGAAAGTATCTCTCCTTTTTATAACAGAAGTTGCTATTTTAGCAATAATCACATCACCTCAATTATCGAAATCTGCAATTTTGTGTTAGACAACACATGCATATTAAACTATCAGAAGTTATATCATTCGCTGCTGCATTCTTTCAAAAGGAGCAAATTCGATATACTTGATATCCAATAGGTGGGAAATTAATCCTTAAATAATCAACAAATAAGAAGGATTTTGCATAACCATAGTGACCCACTACTTATATTATGAATATTTTCTTTCCTTTATTGAACAGATTCTTTCTTTGTTAACTTTTAAAAGTCATACCTTTGCTATAATGAACCATTTTACATTCTAATATGAAAGCTAAGCAATCTTTATTAATGTTCCTGATAGTTGTTTTGGAAACAACATCTACATTAGGACAGCCAATAATTCCTCTATCGTGTTTCAGCGATAGTCACGACATCACTTCTCTACAAGCTTGGGGGCCTTATTCAAAACGCTATGCCGGAATCTCCCACATCCCCGATATGCAAGCAGGAAAGCGCTTTGACTTTTCCGTAATGCCCGGCTATTACCGTAATCGTCAACTAGTTCCTCATGTTCTTTTTGAATCATCTTATTATCCATGGGACATCAATCCCTCTATGAACCGTATCACATACCGCTATGAAATGGAGTGGAAAGATCGTGTGTTTACTGACGTCACCTATTATATATTAGATAAGCAACGAACATTGGTAGGCATACATTGCGTTAATAATACCACTGCCAACCAGAATTTGGTTCTTAATTTAATGGCATATATTGATTATGAAAGAGAGCAACCCAGATTTAAGATACCCAAAAACTCCAATATACAATGGTACAATGCAACCGACTATATATTAAATGAACCTGTACGCAAATCTCCACAGTATAATCTAGTATACAACGGATGGAAAAGAAATGAGATGCAGACTTCTCAATCACTCAGTGGTTATGTTCTAGGCAAAGAATTCGGGAAAGACAAAGGAGACAGAGTGATTTATGAAATAAATATCCTCCCAGGAAAAGAAAAAGGAAAAATAGGATTCAGATACAATACTCCCAAAGGAAAAACGAGCACTTTTCAAGTAAAAGGAATAACAGAAAGTCGTCTGGAATTACAAGGCACTGGGGAGTATTGCATTATTTCAATCCCTTATTCCTGTAAGAAACCTGGGAGATATAAAATGGAATTAAACTCAGAGGGAACTCACAGTACTGACTTAGATGGCTTCTTTGTTGGTAGCGAAGAAGACATAAACCAAATCAAGATACTTCCAAGGAAACTTTCTTTTATCCCCGAAATTAAAACGGGAAAAACAAAACAAGATTTTATCTTAAAATATCCGGAATGTGATAACTATTATGGGATAGCATGGAACTACCAAGAATCCCAGATTCGAGAAGTCTTGGATGACAATCTGGAATCTTTCTTCCGCAAAAAGACTCACGATCATGTATCATCGAGATTAATAGGAAATAGAGAATGGCATTATTCCAATGCATTTTTACGCCCGATTGTCCTAACACCACATTCCGAACAAACTATATATGCCCTGGTCTGCACTGGAACTCCCCAACAAGTCAATGAACAGATTCAAAAATTTCACTCCGCACCGGAGGTTCTGACTTCGTTGATACAAGAAGATTCGGATGACTCCAAGAAGAGAATATTAGCAGATGGAAAAAAATACGAATTCGGACATCGCCTATTACAATCAGCATTATTATCTAACATTGTTTACCCTGTTCATACCCAAGGACAATATATCCGACACTTTACACCAGGAAAAAACTGGAATAGTCTTTATACATGGGATTCTGGCTTCATAGCCTTAGGGTTAATAGATGTGGATATTACTAAAGCTTTCGAATGTATCAGGGCTTATACCACTCCTGTAGGAAGTGAGTCTGCATTTATTCATCACGGAACTCCGCTACCTATACAAATGTATGCCTATTATGATTTATGGAATAATAGTCAGTCAAAAGAAGCATTACAATTTCTATACCCACGACTGAAGCAGTTCTTTGATTTTATGACAGGTAAGAATCCTTACTCCACAACCCGAATGAAAGGTTCCGGCCTGCTACGAACATGGGACTACTTCTACAATTCAGGAGGATGGGATGATTATCCACCTCAACATGCTTTACGCGACAAAGCTTCTGTTACTCCAGTAGTAACTTCGGCATATTATATCCGAGCTGCTAAAATTTTACGTTTAGCAGCAAAAGAACTAGGATTTAAGAAAGATGTAAAAGAGTATGAGCAAACCATCAAACAGCTGTCAAATGCATTACTAACCTATTCATGGGATGAGGAGACCGGTTATTTTGGATATGTAATGCATGATAACGACGGCACACCTAAAGGCCTCTATCGATATAAAGATGGCTCCAACTTTAATAAAGGCTTGGACGGAGTAAGTCCGCTCATTGCAAATATCTCCTCCAAAGAACAAACAGACAGAATGATAAGCCATGTATTTTCTCCTAATGAAATGTGGACCAATGTAGGTATCTCCACAGTAGATCAATCTGCCCCTTATTATAGTACAGCTGGTTATTGGAATGGAGCCGTTTGGTTTCCTCATCAATGGATGGTATGGAAAGCCTTGCTGGATCTTGGGGAAGGAGAAAAAGCCTATCAAGTAGCGACTACAGCATTAAATACATGGGGGACAGAATGTAAGGAGAGTTATTACACCTTCGAACACTTTATAATCTCCTCACAACGTGGAGCCGGATGGCATCAATTTTCCGGTCTATCATCTCCCATACTCAACTGGTTTGCTGCATATTACCGGATAGGGAAAGTTTCAACCGGCTTCGAGGTGTGGATTTCTAACAGCCAGTTCAACGTTGATAATACGCAGTATCAAGCAGAAATAGCATTTGATGATTTAACAGTCCCTCATCAACGAACAATTCTTGTTTGTATGAATCCGGAAAAAGATTACCAGGTAACTTTCAATGGGAAAGTGGTGGAAAGCAGAGTATACCATCAAGGATTATTAGAAATCACATTACCTAGTACAAACAAATCGGGAAAACTTACAGTTACATCAATCTAACAGCGCGTAACCACACCAGACTGTATGATAAGTATATTAGTAGGCCAAGTACCCAGCTCCTTGTCATATTTCTATGGTAGGTTTCCAAGTACTCGCCTCCGAACCGGACGTACACGTCTCCGTATATCCAGTTCTCCATTAAAGAGTCAGCCTATACTGCCCGAATGAACCTTGAAGTGGCAACTTCAACATAAGGCTATGGTTTTCCCGCGTCTTGCAATCATTAGCTTGTCGGCATATCCTTTACCGCCTAAAGCCTTTAATTTGCGAACGTGGTGCATATCCAATTTGCCTGTTACTCCGCATATCTCACACTTCAGATTTCAACCTATCAATAAGGCTTGTTCTGTTGGCATGATAAACTACGGTAGAATTATCAATATTTTCTCCTATCTCAGGTTTTTCTTCTTGAGAAACTTTCGTTGTAAAATGTCTGTTGCTTCTCTCCTCCCTTACTGCCCTGATATTGTACAGTGAATAAACCATCTTGTTTATATTTGCGGGCAATCTTGGATACTTTGCTCTTGTATTTGCCGGCAAACGTTTTATACATACTATACTCCATGATATACTTGTAAGAGTTGAGTAAAGAACTGTTGTTTGCAATCGCATAATAGTTGTGGAATCCTCTAATCGTGTAGTTATACTTTTGAAGGATTTCCAAGTTATCATTACAGATAATTTTTCTATGCTCCCTCGGCTTCCAGTGTTCTTTCCCGTTGTGAGTTTTTACCTCCAACACTCCGAAATCAAGTAATTTCTTCTTAATGGTTTCCATAGAAATTCTCAATAGAACTTTCTTGTTATATACCCTTGACAATCTACCCGTATTATCTCGTTTGGCAAGATTGGAACGGTTTGCCAAGACCGCATATCCAAGGAATTTCGCCGCTTTTTGACTGTGGGTAATCAGAGTTTTTTCGTCAGAAAATTCGAGTTTCAATTCGGATTCAAGGAAGTTCTTAATATCCTCTTTAATTCTTTAACAATCTTCCTTACTACCAATTACACCAATCAGAAAATCATCGGCATATCTCACATATTTAAGCCTTTTGTATCCATTGTCCATTTCATCAAAACTGGGTATCTGCAATCTTGTTCTGTCAATAACATTGAGCTGTTCTACAGCTTTTTTGCGTTCACTCTTAGCCGTTACCGTTTTAAGTTTTTGCATAGCCACTTTCTTCTGAAAATCAAGACTTCTGTGCCCCTCGAAAGGTTTGCGAGTCGCTGTGACTCCCACATCAAATCTCTGGATGTATTCCCATCATGAACTCCTCAAGTCGGTCTAAATAGATGTTAACCAAAATAGGGCTAACTATTCCTCCTTGCGGAGTGCCACTGAAAGTATTGTGAAATGTCCAATCTTCAAGATAACCCGCTTTCAAGAATTTCCTTATCAATCGTAGAAGGCATTGGATCTGAAACCATGTGAGCAGTCTTGAAACTGCCCTTCATAAATGGCTTCGAGAATCATCCGTGTTACTTTCTGTACCAATTTGTCGTCAAAAGATGGCCCCCTAACAGTCGCATTTTCGCGTTTTTCTTTGAAATATACACCCGTCTTGCAGGTTTTGGCTGATATGTCTCCTTTCGGAGTAAGTCAATCAAATCAGCAATCCGAGTTAAACTCATACCGTCTATTGTTTTCCCATCAGAGCCTTCAGTCATATTACTTCCTTTGCATTAATGCGTTGGTAGGCAACATAATACATCTCCTCGTTAAACAAGATTCGATACAGTCGATTGAACTTGTAATTTACTTGCGGACTAGGCTTTGATAGACCGTTTAATACTTTCTCTGAATTTCTCATAATGTCTCGCACATTTTTTCTAAAATTGTATTAAACCTTTAACTGCTCCCTTTTGCCATTTACAAGACTTTCCCTTACTCAAATTACTACAGAAACTCCGTTGTGTCGGATATTCAGAGGCTAAACCTCATAGCCTTGCAGCATTCCGAGTCAGGTAATCCCCGTTTAGCTGTGTACTAACAACAGCATGATAGATTGTCGGATATGGTTTCCACCCTTTACCATTGCCAATGGTTGCGTTACGATAATTTCCAGCTTTTGCTACTGATCTTCTGTATCAGAAGTATCTTAATATGACGAGTTTAGCTATTCTCATGTCAAAGTCTCTGCAACGACCACTTAGGTTGCCATTCAATCAATCAGGATTTTATCCTCGTATCTATATCTTTCATCTCATCATTCGGTCACAAATTTAAGAACTATCTGACTTATGACTTCCCCAACATGCTACACTCCCTGCCGTCTTTCGTTGAACAGATAAGTCGGGTGATGATAGGTTTTGGGAAAGTTACCTAATGCCTTGCTATCGACATATTTACTACACATCCACTACGGGCGCACAAATCACTCACACGGCGTTTTCCTACAACTAACGAATAAAATATTTTAGTGCATTTTTTCATAAAATCGGTATTCTGACTTTTCTCATTCTAGTCTTCAAATTTTCATACCACATCAACCTTCTTGTCAAGATTAAAAGTTAGCGGTTCACAAAATACACCTTATGCATTCATTTTTTCAAGTAGAATTCCATTATAAAGACACCCTTATTTTGTCATTAGTATATTTGGGGAGCGACAGTCCCTTTTTTCCCAAAGCCATCCCACTTTTTCATACATCTAGTAACAGTCCATTTAAGTCTCTGTTTGATTTCGAAGCAAGATAATAAGAATGCTTGCCGATTATTCAGTCATTTTCTCGGGTTAACATCACATTCTTTACATGAGTCCCGTAGAGAACTGATTATAGCCGTGTTTCAGCAGTAGTATTGTTGCTCTAGAACAAATAGTTCTTTCTTGATTATGTTTTGCAGCACATAATTCCGACATGATTAATAGTCAGATATTGTTTTCACATTTGTTATTATCTATAAAAATTCTTCCATTATAATAAGAGATATCTTTGGCAGCAAAAGAGAACTATGATAGTCTATTAAGTCAAATAATAACAGTCATTCTCCTTGAACCATTAAAGCGGTAAAAGCCTTTGCTTCCGAAACATTGTCTCCAGTACCAATCAAGTAGTATTTACCGCACTGATTATGGTTGGATCTGCAAAACAGATTTCCTCACCTTAAGTTTTCCAGTAGAGTCTTTTTCAGATAACTGGAAACATTCCATTACTATTCAACCAATAAATATCATACGTTTATGCTTTACTCTTCTTTAATTATGATATCATTCTAGCAATGCTACTACACACCAAAGAAATGCTAACTGCCCATGATAATCACCAATACAACGCTTGCGATCATAGTAATACTGTTTGTCATTCTTTCGGTCCGTTCCAATGCAGATTTCAGTCACATCTCCATCCTCGTTTACATACGGCACCAAGGTGAGCCATGCCTTGCGGGCTAATGGTGCATATTCTTTGGCATTCAGCCAACCGTTTTTCACTCCCTTGATGAACGCAAAAGTAAACATCGCAGAACCGGAAGTTTCGGCCCAACAATCGGGTTGGTCAATCAATTGATTCCAAATCCCCCTGCTGTTTTGGAAATCTTTCAAACTGTTCATCATCGTCAGATATCCCTGCAAGATGCGCGGACGGTCCTTATGCTTCTTCGGCAGATATTGTAACAACTCGGCCATACCTGCAGCAATCCAACCGTTTCCGCGTCCCCAATAGAAAGGCACATCAGGAGCGTGATAGAACAAACCATTAGGCCGCTGCAATTCATTCAAGTATAATACCATCTCCTTAGCTGCTCTGTCTATATATTTCGAGTCTTTAGTAGCTTTATACGCCTCTATTTGTAAAATGGGAATCATGTACATATCATCAATCCACAATCGTGTCTGCCACGTATACCCTTTATCCGCCCACTCTTTTTGCTTGGGCTTGGCATCAGCCGGAACCTCCCACTGGCTGTCCGCATAAGACATACCAAGATCAAAATAGCATTTCTTCTTTGTCACTTTATACAGTTTCAAAGGTAAACTGCCAAACGTATTTAAATCAACATGGTTCTTAGGAGGCAAATACTGTTTCTCTTTTGTCAATAAACAGTCAAATTTATCCTGAACAAGCTTTGCCAATCTGTCTTTTTTCGTCATTACAGCATATTCAAAAGCTGCACTATGCGTGAATGTTTCATAATACCCTATCCACTTACCTACATAAAGTGCATGCTTACTATTCACGAACCTGTAGGCCAAGCGACTTCCGACTTCCTCCGGAGTAAATCCATTGGGAAAATTTGTCAATAAATTCTTTTGAGCAAATATATTTTGAACAAACAAAACACTCAAACATATAAACAATAAATATACTCTTTTATTCATAGTCTCCATCTAAAAAAATAACACTAAAATACTACTCATAGGGAGGAAAATTCCTTATACTATCTATTCGTGGATATGATTCCCAAATACTGTCCCCCTTTTCGGAAGTTACTCTTACATCATTCGTCTGATATAGTAACTGATCCAATCTGCCTCTTAACTCTGACAATACACCCTTATATTCTGGTTTTTCAATACAATTATCAAGACAACAGGGATCATTCTCAATGTTATATAACTCCTCATAAGGTCTGAAACCGACAGTACGGATGAAATATTGTACACCATCGCCATTCTCCCTGTTATTAATAAAAAACTGCTTAGTAGGTGAACCGTCTATATCGAAATAACCAGAATGGGCCTTTGCCAAATTGTTGTTTTTATCCAAAGGTGTCGGATCACCTGCTGGCCATCTTTCCGGATGAAAGTTCCTTATATACAAATAATTTCCTTTTCTAAGGCTTCTTATTGGATAACCTAAGTTTGCATACCGTGAAGAGCTATGTCTTTCTCTTCCAAAATAGACAGCTTCTCTTTTCTGTTCTTTGTTTTCCATTAAGAAAGGCAACATACTTTTGCCTGACATGTGCCCATAGGAAGAACGATTTATACCTGCTGCGTCCAACATCGTTGGAGCAAAATCTACAGAACTAACAATTTCGCTAGTATTCTTTCTTTTTATCTTGTCTCCCCAACAGATGGCTAATGGAACATGTACCCCGGCATCGTAACAGGTAGCTTTTGCATTTGGAAAAGCCATACCGTTATCAGCAGTCACTATAATCAATGTATTATCAAACAAACCTTTTTCCTTCAGAAAATCAATTATCTTTTGTAATTGTGCATCCTGATATTCTATTTCTACCGAATAGTCCAATAAATCACCTTTAACAACATCATGATTAGGCAAGAAACCCGGTACACTAACGATTGAGAGTGATTTATTCTCTTTCTGCCATGAATCACGTTCAAAACCTCTATGTGGTTCATTAAAGCCTACCCAAAAACAGAATGGTTGTTTTTTATCGCTATCTTGATAAAACAATTTAAAGTTTTCAACATAGTCTATATTGGATATGCCACTATAGGGAGGGGTCAGTTTTTTCTTATTAAAAGCTTTTCCTGCGGGATTTACCCCTCTTTCCTTACAATCGCCTGGTGCCCACCCCTTACCAGTATAACCTACGTTATAACCATTAGCAGTCAGAATATCTGTATAGCAAACTATATCTTTTGGAAAATATGAACAATGAGTTCCTGCCTCCTTTATTTGCCAAGGATACATTCCTGATAAAATAGATGCTCTGGAAGGACTACTACCCGGAGATGTCACATAAGCATTCTGAAACAAGCATCCCTGGCTAGCTATATAATCAAATGCCGGAGTCTTAACAAAAGAATTGCCATAAGCCGAGCAATGAGGGAAAGATTGATCGTCAGCAATGACAAACAATATATTTGGAGTACTTCTCACCTCCTTGGGATGATTGATGACTATCTCTTCACTCGGTTTGCTGCACGATAAAATACTCGTCAACATGGGAGCAACTATTTTAATTAGATTTGAATTATTCATTGTCGTTTCTCACAAAAGTAATAACAAATTATTTTCTCACGGAAAATTTATAGATACAACGGCTCTCATACTTCTCTCCCGGCTTCAGCAATGCGGAGGGCCATTCCGGCTTGTTAGGAGAATCGGGATATTTCTGTGTTTCCAGACAGACAGAGGCACGACGGTTATATACGATACCTTTCTTACCTTTTACCGTTCCGTCCAAGAAGTTGCCGGCATAGAATTGAAGACCTGGCTCGTTGGTATAAATATCAAGTACAATGCCGGTCTGAGGTGATTCAAGTGTGGCACACACTTGGGAAACATCACCTTTCGTATTAAGCACCCAGTTATGGTCGTAGCCCTTGCCGTACTTCAATTGAATGAACTCATTGTCGATACGCGCTCCAATGGGTGTGGGCTGACGAAAATCCATGTCTGTATTCCCTACTGAAGCAATTTCACCGGTAGTCATAAAGGTGCTGTCCACGGGAGTGTAGGCATCAGCATAGATGGTCAGCAGATGGTCAGAGTTGCCTGTAGCGGGATTGCCATTAAGGTTAAAGTAGGAATGATTGGTCAGATTAACCACGGAGGTGTGGTCTGTCTCGGCGTTGTAGCAAATGTCGATGGCGTTGTCATCTGTCAGTGTGAATGTAACCTTGCAGGCAAGATTGCCGGGGAATCCCTCTTCGCCATCTTTTGCCAAATAGCCTAGTTCCAGCGTCTGCCCATCCACTTGTTTAGCATCGAACATTCGAGAATTGAATCCCTTCAAACCACCGTGCAAGCAGTGACCATAATTATTTTGAGGTAATTGGTATTCCACTCCCTCAACGGTGATTCTACCTTGGTTGATACGGTTGCCATATCGACCGATGGTAGCACCAAAGTTGTTAGGATGATTAACATAATCCTGAATAGAGTCGAAGCCCAAGACGACATCGCGCATAATACCCTCTTTGTCCGGTACCATTATCGAAACAATGCGTCCACCAAAGTTGGTGATGCAAACCTCCATGCCATTTGTATTCTTCAACACAAACAAATACGTCTGTTTACCATCCACTTCCATGCGAAAGTCTGCTGGATTCAGTCCGGAAACCGTGTTACCATCGGTCTGCTTATCGGTACAGGCTGCTACCAGTAGCATAAAACCTGCTATTAAAATCATTATTCTGTTCATATCAATTAAAGTGTCTATATGTTTATTTCTTCTGTAAAAATTGCTTCGTACGACTAAGTGAAAACTACTACTGTGAGGTCATATTTAGCCCGGCGCGAAGAGTTCGTGATAACAATTTACTACCATAAAAATAGTTCCAACAAATATATTGCTCCACTTCCGAACAATAGCCGACTTTGGCAATGCCGCACATGTGGTCTTCAAACGACAATAATTACCACATAAAAAACAAACATGTAATAGCGGACATACTCATCACCAGTTTTATTTATATTGAGTCCATAAACTACCTTTCTTTTCAAAATAGGGAATAGAGGAATATTTTCACAACAACTATACTATTGATACCGTCACTTTAATATACCTCCATTCTCATTCTGTTGTACTAGTTGATGATACAAAAATCAACTAATCAACTTTATCCATATCAGCTTCGGCTTCTTCCCAAGTTTCCCATACAGGAATGGAGGGATCATAGCCGTCATAGCCATAATTTTGCCACAACCTTCCCTTGTTGTTAGCTTTGATTTCTCTTTCAGGGATAGGCCAGTAAATATTTTTCTTATCTATAATATAGTTAAGCTGAGATTTGGCAGCATCGATTACAATTGTTACACCCTTATTGTACATGCCATAGCGGATACAACGCTGGTACCAATAGCTACCGCCAATTAGATCAGTGCCTTCCTGTTTGTCAAAGGTCGCCAAATCGTAGGTGTTACCCCATTCGTCAGGACGACCACTACGGGCCAAGCAGAGTGACACACGGGTAAGCTCTACGTTACGGAACTCTTCCCAAAATAATTCACGGGCACGTTCATTCATGATGTCACCAATCGTAATATTTCCCCCATAGAGTTGAGTACAATGAGCACGCTCACGGATAATGTTAATATCATCCTTGATAGTGGCATCGCTCGGATTAAGGTAAAATTTAGCCTCAGCACGCAACAGATAGGCTTCAGCAAGACGATACAGATACCAATCACCATAACCACCATCAGAAGCTCCGTGGTGACCATCAGAACCGTTAATATTGGCCTCTCGAACAGGATCATCCAATTTCCAAATGTAATGGGGAACATCGTACCAACGTCGGATAGTATCCGAACATAACAACTTCCCTTGTTCATCAAACAGTCTCAACGGCTGGCCAAAATATTTGGAAGCCTTATTATTGTATTTGAGTGATTCCATAGTTACCCAGTTACCATACTCTACACTGTGGCGCAAGTCAGTCTGATCCATTTTACCATTTACGACCCATACTCCTTTTTGATAGAACCATGTAGGGCGAGCTCTGGCTACACCGCGACCCATAGCTCGCATATAGTCATATTGAGGATTATAATCTTTGTTGTTGCGCTTGATATTTATCAAACCTTGTTTACCATCGGGAGTTTTTAAACTGTTATTGAAATAGAATGGATAAAAATTCCGCATAGTTGGATTAGCCAAAAATGATTCTTTAGCGAAACCACGGTTCGGCAATCCCATGATTACCTCTTTATTGCTGGTAAGTAATTTGTTTTCCGGACGATGCAGATCCCAGATAACATTACGGGTAATGGGCCATGTCTCTGGTTCTCCTCCTTCCCAAAATGTACCGAAGCTCTCGGTCATCAGTGAATAACCAGATTTGTTTATGATGATGTCCAATTGGTCCTTCGCCTTCTGGTATTCACCTCTAGCCAAATAAAGTTTGGAGAGCAGCATGCGACAAGCACCTTTATTCACTCCACCAATCAAGTCCATATCCTTTTGCTCGGGCACCCATTTTATGGCAAATTCCATATCCAGAATCAGACGATCCAAAATAGCATCACGTTTGGTAGAGCGGAAGTTCAATTTGGGTACTTCAAGAAGTTTAGTCATGAAAGGTACATCCCCATACTGGAATACCAACAGATAGTAACGGAATGCACGATGGAAATAGGCCTGACCAATATACTTATTCTTGATTTCCTCACTTAAATCTATATTGTCTATGTAGGTCAAGATTGAATTGGCATTGCGAATACCCTTGGTTGTTTGATCCCAAAAGAACCAAAGGGTACTTACACGACTTAGGTCCTGCTGTGTACTTTGATCACTATTAGGTGTCAGTTTTTGAGCTACATTATCCAATAAGTCCGTCTTATCAGTAAGAGATGGGATCATTAAATCGGAGAATGTGTATTCCGATACAAGAGGAAATAAATCATCGCCACCTGTCGTATAATAACGCTTCAACTGACGGTCAGCAATAGCCAATACGGACTTCAAACCGGATTCGGTAGAGTATGTCTGTTCCGGTTCATAGAATGACAATGGATCAGCCTTCAGAAAACTTTTTTCACAGCCAGTAAATATCAACAATGTACCGGATAACAGCACCAAACTATTGAATATATTTTTCTTAATGAAACTTTTCATATCTGTTTGTTTTTAGGTTTAAAATGATAAGTTAAGTCCCAGCGAGTAAAGACGGGTACCCAGACCACCGGTTTCGGGATCACCATATTCCCAGTCTTTGGCCCATGTAGCAACATTGCGTACAGTACCGGATATTTTCACACGCTCAATGCCCCATTTCTGTGTCAGTTTTCTAGGCAGTGTATATCCTACAGCAATATTTTCCAAACGGATGAAGGAGCGATTATACAGCATACCGGGTTTCTTGGCACCATCAGGACCATTGGCATCGATTCTTCCGTACTTATTAGTCGGATTGTCGATGGTCCAATACTCTTTAGCTTGCAAACAGGCAGCAGCGTATGACATGCGACCACCATCATCGTCATTATTTAAGTAGTTGGTAGAAAGAGCCTTATGACCCATACGGGAGTAGATATTGATGGAAACGGTTAAATCTTTCCAAAGTACGAATTCGTTACGCAATGACCAGTTAATGGGAGGTGTGGTTGTTCCCAGAAACTGCTTGTCGTCATCGTTATAGACGATAGTTTGCACACTGCCATCAGCGTTATAGATATCGTTCTCCGGATTGTTCCATACCTTCGGGTCGCCCGGCTGCTGCTTGTATTTGGCTGCCTCTTTCCATTCATCGTTCTGCCAAATGCCGATCACTTTATAGTCCCATATTTGGTTGATGGGTTTTCCGATGAACCAACCGTTAGCAGTATAGTCAGATTCCTTTTGCCCGATTACATTACTATTAGCATCCAATACGTTTTCGTATTCATAAAACAGGTGCTTGATTTTATTCTTATTATAGGAGAAGTTGAACGTTGTATTCCATTCAAAATTCTTTTGCTTGATGTTTACCGTATTCAAGGAGAATTCAAAACCAGTATTGTTAACTTGCCCCAAATTGGTAGTAATATTGTTGAAACCGGTAAAAACTGGCAATGGTTGTGACATAATCATGTCGTTGGTATTCATCGTATAAAATTCCATTGTACCGGTAATACGATCATTTAGGAAACCAAAATCCAAGGCAAAATTCCACGATTTTGTCTTCTCCCATTGCAAGGTAGGATTTGCCATACGGCTTGCCATTAGATAGCGCATTAATTCTACTTCACCAGTAGATGTAAGATAACCCATATAATCGCCACTACCTGCACTAAGATTTGCCAATGCCGTGTAAGGATCCGCCAATGAACGATTACCGTTACTACCATAGGAAGCACGTAACTTACCACTGCTCATCACATTCTTGATTTTTTGGAAAAACTTTTCGTTAGAGAAAGTCCATGCAACAGCTACAGAAGGGAACCAAGCATAAGGATTGGTAGAACCGAATGCAGAATAACCATCGCGGCGGATAGATGTGGTCAGCATATAACGGTCATCATAGGAATAGAACAGACGGCCTAATAAACCGTCAGCAGTCTCATGCGAGTCAGTGGTTGAATAGGAACTGCTCTCTTTAGAACCATTCTGTGTATTATGGAATCCCAATGCATCTGAAGGCTGAATGTTGCGTGCCTCAATGCGGTCGGACCAACGTTGGCGTTCCTCTGCTTCTTGAGCTAAAGTTACAATAAAGTGATGCTTTTTATCAAAAATTTTGTCCCAAGTGATAGTGTTGTTCAATGACCAATCAAAACGTTTGGCATGTTCACGATCGGCACCACGATTGTTAGGATTGCTACCTGGCAGGTCTGCTGACATGAAATAGCGCTCATAGAAAAATTGATAACGCGGTGCAACATTGAACTGATAGGTGATGCCAAAAGGCAGTTTTACTTTAGCGTTAAAGATAGAATTCAGCACCGTATATCCTTTTTCCAGATCTAAATATTGTTTTTGGAAATCATAATTATAACCGCGCTGTGAATAAGTTTCGTCATTCGGATATTGAATAGGATTCCCATCTTCATCGGCATAATCCGCGTAAGGACTATTACGCATGAATTGACCTTCGTCCATGTCAATACTGCCATCAGTACGATCTTGGAAATTGACATTGGCTCCTATCTCGAACCAATTAGTTACTTTGGCATTCAATTTCATATTGGCACGAACAGCACGATAGGTATCATCAATCAAGGCGCCTTCGTTACGCAGATAGCCCAAAGAGAAGTAATAATCCACTTTCTCAGAAGCACCGCTGACACTGGCATTGTAGTCCTGATTGAAACCCAAACGAAAGGCTTTGTCCTCCCAATCCACAGTCTTGCCTGACAGAATATTTTCAAGCACATTACCTGTGAATCCCAAACGCTTTGCCCAAATGCTCAAATCGCTTTCTCCAGATTCGTTGCTAGTATAACCTCTCCAAATATCCAAATCAATATTCGTCAACTTATCGGGATTCGTATAATAGTCATCCATACCTTTATATACACCAATTTGGTAGTCGTCCCAATTACCTTCTGCATTAGCTCCGTAAGTACTTTTAGCTTTCCAGTCTGCATAATGCTGCAAATATGCAGAAGGACTAAATCGTTCACGGTAAGCGCTTCGTTGTGTCAGACCAATATTTGTGCTGACGTTTACTACCGGTTTACCTCTCTTTCCTTTTTTAGTCGTAATGATAATAACACCATTGGCTGCTTTGGCACCATACACAGCTGCCGCAGAAGCATCCTTCAATACATCAATCTGACCAATATCGTCAGGATTGATTTCAGAAAGTTCGCCATAGAACATCATACCATCTAATATTAACAAGGGTGAGTTGTGATTACCATCCGTATAAACAGAACGTTGACCGCGGATATTCATGGAACCACCACCCTTGGCATCAGCATTGTAACCTATGGCCAAACCTGGTGTACCACGAAGAATATCTTGTACAGTTTTGGGATTTTCATTAGCTATTTTATCCGGACGCACCTGTATTACAGATCCGGTAAGGTCTTTCTTACGCATGGTACCATAACCAACTACCACAACCTCTTCCAAGGCTTGGGCATCGTCTTTTAACATAATTTTAAGTGGTTGTCCTCTAAATACCACTTCCTGCGTCTGCATTCCAATATAAGAAACAATCAATGTTTCCCCCGTTTTACCTTTTATAGAAAAATTCCCATCAACATCGGTTATGGTTCCTGTAGTAGTTCCTTTTACCATAATAGTCACCCCCAATAGAGGATCATTGTTCGCATCTATGACAGTCCCTTTTATCATCATATTCTGGGCATATATAACATGTGCGAACATACAACAAAATAAAAATAAAACTTTTTTGACCATATTTAACATTTTATTAGATTAAAAGTTTACAGAGGATTTTATCCCATATAAATAACTCATAGTTTTGCAAAATGCAAAAGAAGTAGAATGAAAAAAATCATTTTATTATACCATAGGCGTATTAAATTAAGTTTAACATTATGTCAAAAAACAAGATTATTATCTCTAAAATATATAAAGAGAAATCCAAAATACTTTTTTCATTTATCCTTCAAACAATCCTTTTAATTCAACTATACCCCAATAAAAATTCTTATTATCACAATCTCTATCTTTACCTTTTTCATTCATGTCATGAAGATTATTATCTTCTATTAATTGAGTTCTGTCCTGTTGAAAACCTTATATTTATCCTTTTGGATGAGACAAAAGTAGAAAAATCGACCAAATTATAATACTACAAACAAACCAATTAATGGAAAATTAGTCCCAAACTAATTTAAGAATTAAAAAGATCCTTTAGGATAAGCTCTAATGCCTATTTGGGCTATATAAATGAATCCAACATAGATACCCAACAAGTTAACTATTATGGATTATTCTTTCTTCTATTGAACAAATTGTTTCTTCTTTAATTCATTAACCAATCAAGCTCTGATCTCTCCATTCATTATTAATATGAGATAAAACACTTATTTATATAAAGTCATAATAATCTTTGAAAAAAGACCTTTGCATGAATTATACCTCAAGCTTATGTTGGAGTTCATCTTTAGACAACTTCGCTCTTCTTCCCAGTCGAACGCGTCAGGTTCCTCCATGTACAAGTTGATATGTTCGTCTAAACGTCTGATGCGGTCATCCAATTTGTTAAGCGTAAAATTGTTGTCCTTAGCATTGACTGCCTTGAGCTTGCTACCATCTATAGAGATATAAGACTTTAAGAAAAGCTTTAGTCCCATACAGAGCTTGTTGAACTTCTTGAATACCTTTGTTATGCTGTCTTTGTTATCTTTACGACAGTCGAATATGGTACGAAAATCCGGATACAGTTTACCAAGTAGCCACATGACCTCCAGGTTACACTTGCATTCACGTGCTAATTTTCTTGATGAACGGATTTGATAAAAGTAACCATAGATATACAGTTTCAAAAGATCGCGAGGATCATAACCGGGTATACCTGTACCTTTGGGGATACTTTGGACAAAGTCAAGGGGGGGCATGTCCAGACTATCTACAAATACATCAAACAAACGCACAGAGGCATCACCTCCACATATTCATCTATGCAGTCGGGAAAAATACTTCTTGTCTGCGGTCTTCGCTTTTTTGTATGTCATAAGCATGGCCTTTATTTGCTTTCAAGGTACAAAAAGTAGTGAGACTACATAGAATATAGTGTTAAACCATGCTATAAAAATGGGAAATCTTCATACTTACTACTGCAGACTTGTCGGCCTATAAGTTTTTCGGACAGCCTCCCCAGTTCTACTATGATCCAATACAAAAAGGAAGACTATGAGCCTTGTGTACAAAAATAAACATACTGATCAGAAAAAGATAGAACATATAGTCCAATAAAAGCAACAATTTATTCATTTACAAAATAGAATCCTGATTATTAAACTGTGCTTGTGGAAAAACTAAGTCCCTTCTCCGAAAAAAGTAATATCTTTGAGTGCATAAATTAATTCGTCCGGCTATAGGCATTCTTTCGTCCGGCTATAGGCAAACGCAACGTCGCCTATAGGCAAACTTGCGTCCGGCTATAGGCGGACGAATTAATTTATGAAGAGAAAGAAATTATCTGTAGAACAAGAAAAATATAAAGTAACTATGAGCGTTTATTACGATTTATACACGAGTGGTAATCCACAGAAAAAGGAGGAGCAACAGGCACTTTATGCACGTGTTATTCCGTCAGGCACCATTAATGCCGATAAGTTCGTTGAACTAGTATCCAAATCCAACGGCTTCAGTCCAGCCACGATAGAAGGTTGCCTGCAAGCCGTCAGTGATGAGCTACAACACTGGCTCGCGCAAGGCTGGACCGTAGAAGTCGGGGAAATCGGACATTTCTCCCTATCACTGACATGTGATCGTCCGGTGATGGAGAAGAAAGAAATTCGTTCTCCGTCTATCCATTTAAATAAGGTGAACCTGCGCATTAACAAAAGGTTTCGTGAGAGTCTGGAGCCATTGCAGCTGGAACGTATAGAGTCACCCTATCGTACTAATAACGATCCCAACGAAGAAAGATGCCGCACCCTCCTGATACAACATCTGGACAAATATGGCTGTATCATCCGTACCGATTTCATGAGATTGGCAGAAATCAGCCGCAACAAAGCGATTGAACTGCTCAATAAGTTCTTGGAAGAAGAGATAATCCGGAAGTATGGAGGAGGAAAAACTGTCGTATATCTAAAAAAGTAGTTTTTCTAATAGTACTATCACACTACAAGGCAAGCTTATAGCGAAAAACAACGTTCATTATCAGCAACATACGTATTATTAATTATTTGTTTAACGCACTTTCGAAAAATAACTTGCACAGTAATTTCAGATGCCATATCTTTGCATCGTGATCACAAAACAGAAACTCGATTTATAAACTATTTAAAAAACTAAAATTAAATTATGGCACTGAAATATGTAGTCAAAAAAACAACCTTTGGTTTCGACGATACCAAAGCAGAAAAATATGTAGCGCGTCCGTTCAATGTAGTCAACGTTGATTTTAAGATGCTGTGCGATCAGGTAACCAAAGTAGGATTCGTTCCACGCGGTACAGTAAAAGCCGTCCTTGACGGACTCATTGATTCTCTGATAACGTATATGGAAATCGGAGCATCCGTCAACTTGGGGGAATTTGGAACTTTCCGTCCTTCCTTCGGATGCAAAAGCCAAGAAAACGCAGAGGAAGTCACTACGGAAACATTGAAAAACCGTAAAATCATCTTTACTCCGGGGGAGTTGCTGAAAAATATGATAAAGTCTGTCAGCATTCAGAAACTGGATGTAACCAGAAACAGCAGTTCTGCTCCTTCAGGTGGTGGTGAAGAAGGCGGAGGAAACGAAGGCGGTAATGACGGCGGTGATGAAGCACCGGACCCGACAGTATAAGGAATCATTTTATATTGTTATATTTAGAGAAAGAGGATGTCTCCAATCAGTGGGGACATCCTCTCCTTTTATACAACTTATACAACAGAATATATCTGTTTTTTACTTATTGTTCAGCAAAGCATAAGCACACCACAAGATAGGTGCCTGTCCATGATAATCTCCGGCAATGCGAGGACGGTCCATATAATATTGCTTACTGTTTTTCTTTCCCGTTCCGATACAAACTTCGGTAAGGTCATTTTTATCGTCTATATAATTGCACAGGCCCAACCAGGCTCTGCGTGCAACGGGAGCAAATTCTTCTTTATCCAACCATCCGTTCTGAACACCCAAGATCATAGCATAGGTAAACATTGCAGATCCGGATGTTTCAGTCCAAAAGTCGGGCTGGTCTATCAGCTGATTCCACAATCCGTCCTTGTTCACATATTTCTTCAGATTGTTCATCATCAAAAGATAGCCTTTCATTATCCGGTCTCTATTCGGATCATTTTTCGGCAGGTTGAACAGTAGCTCTGTCATACCCACAGCCATCCAGCCATCTCCGCGTCCCCAATAGTAAGGCACATCCGGTGCATGGTAGAAAAGGCCGTTAGGGTGTTGCAATTCGTCCAGATACAGAACCATTTCTTTGGCAGCCCTATTGATGTATTTAGGATCACCGGTAGCCTTATAAGCCTCAGACTGCACGATAGTAATCATATACATATCGTCAATCCAAAGACGAGTTTGCCAGGAATATCCCTTTTTATCCCATTTGCGTTCTTCTTCATTCGCATTGGCAGGAAGCTCCCATTGAGTGTCGGCGTAAGGCAATCCGAGGTCCAGATAACGTTTATCCTTCGTTATATTATAAAATCTGAGAGGCAGACAACCAAACATATTCTGGTCTACGTGTATGGGTGGAGGAAGGAGTTCTTTTTCCAGGTGGAACAATAGTTCGAAACGATTTCTCAATAGCTTGATCAGCTCTTTGTTATTCGTCAATTCTGCAAAACGGAGAGCTCCGTACCATGTACATACTTCAGCATAATGTATTCCTCTATCAAAATATAGCTGATGTTTAGTTTCCATCAAGCGTCTGCTCAATTTATTACCAACAGTCTTAGGATCTGCTTTTACAGGAAAATCTCCAAAATAATTTTGAGCAGTAGCAATACTGGTTGTACAGAAAGCAGCCAGTAACAATACACAAATTAAATAATAGTTCTTTTTCATCATTACAATTGTTTCTATATAATTAATTATTCACGTTATTATCAGATTACAATCCCGCCACCGGTATCCAGCGGCTTATAGAAGACACATCACTGACTGCTTCCTCTTCTTTATTGTCGGTAATAGAGAAATTGACCAATACCTGTCCCGAAGAAATAGTCAGGCTGGAACGGGGGACAGAGATTTCGGCAATATAACCATAGTTGTCAATACGATCTTCATTGGTGTCATTGCACACATAAGTTTTCACTTCTACCCCCATCTCCGCATTGTTCCACTTGCCGGCATAAGTTTCGGTACTTTTCAATCCATCCATTGATACTTGTATCCGTTTAGCACCGTTCGTCAAACTTTTACTATCATCCGGAGAGAGATAAACAGTAGCATAATCACCTCTCAGCAAGCTCCGGTCAAGTACTTCCACCAGGAAATATACATTCTTGTCATCACACGAACAGCGGAGAGTTCCCTGCACTTGCGATTTTTCTCCGACAAAAAGCGCATGATCCGTATTCACCCATTCCTTATTGTTGCCATCCACCTTTACGTTACGGCGTACTGCATTGATACGATGATTAAGAATAAATTGTGATAACATGATTGTTCCATTAGAAGTATCAGGCATCGCTCCCACCAATTGATGCGGATTTACCAAATTCAACGTTCCCCAATACCCCTTACCTGAAAATGGTGAATAAGCACTTCCAAAATTACGCGCTTTGGCATCCCCCATTTTCATATAGAAAGTAGAAGATTGGTTATACGAAAGCACAGTCTCACCCGATGGAAACTGAGATAAATATGGAGCGCTGCCTAAAAAAGACAGATTGTCGCTATCAGCCGGTCCTTCCTGATCCGCATCAAGATGATCCCATTCACCATCTTCGCCGGAATAAGCCAGTGATATATAATATGTTCCACGGTTATTAGTTTCTACAGCGGCCGCCAGTTCATCGCTACCTTTAAGTTGAATAACAGACGGCATCTGGTGATTGAAGTATGTTTTTCCGTCTTGCTCCCACTTCATCCGTATCACATAGTAAGGGATACTACCAAATGAAGGTGTCCACGTTTGACCGCCATCTCTGGATATGACCATTGCAGTTCCGGTGTCTTTGCCTTCAATACCCGTACGGCTACTGTCCGTGAAATAGCAATGGATTTCTCCCGAAGACAATTCCAGCAAATACGGCTCCCAGTTGACACCCTGATACACTGAGACCGGTTCACTCCACGTAACGCCATTATCGGTACTACGCCTCATTTCAATACCTGCATCTTTAGGCAAGTCTCTATACCCATTATTAGCCCTATAGGAGGCTACGGCCAGAATATCTCCGTTGGAAAGTACCAGCCCATCACAATTTGAATAACGCCGGTCATTCTTTTCACCTTTACTGTCGATAATACTGTAATTGGTAAACAGCTTGCCTTTATAACTCCATGTTTTAAAGTCCATACTGGTCGCATAAGAACAACTGGCACCAATCTGATTGTTGTGATAGAACATGATATAACCATCATTAGCCAATTTCTTAACCCGTACATAATTAGGTTTGGCAGATTTTAGTACACTCTCTCCTAATTGTGAATACGTCCGAAAGTTCATCTTCAAGGACGAACGCGAAGTTACATCAGCGTGCGAATTAATCACCGGGACACCTTGATTGAGTTTGTCGACAGGAGTAATATGAGCAACAAATGGTTGTTCCGGTTCTTCTTGATCGCCCTTATTACCAGTTCCGCCACCATCACCTCCCTTATGATCCAATGCATCCTCTCCACCACCTCCACAGGCCATGGCTGTAGCGCAGAAAATAACCAACAATACAGCTGTTTTCAATAATCCTTTCATAGTACTATTTTTGAGTAATGATTAAATATGATATTTACGATACATTCTCTTGGCTGTCTCCACTGGATCAACACCAGTCTCAAGCACATACTTATTATGTGCATTTACCCACGCCTTCTCCACTTGAAACGAGTCCGGAACAGTAAGTGAACGTCCCTCCAATGTACCTTTAAGATAAGCGATGTAATTAGTCCAGCGAGGCAGATAATAGTCTTTCAGCAGCCCGCCCCATTCCTTGTGGGCATAGTCGCGCACCGGACTAAGTGTCTCCGTCCATGTCCCGATCAGCATACGGGCATTGTGCTCGTACAAATCCTGCAATTCAGGCTGCTTTGACTTCGAACGGGCCATATCCAGCCAGCGTCCCACGAAGAAGCATTCGTGAGTGGACAGTAACTCATTTTGATCCTTAATCAGCTGCAGAAACCTCTCCGACCAGTAATCAAACTGTTTCGTATCTTTCGCCCGATAAGCATCCACCAGATTGTAATATGCTTCCCGTCCTAAATCCGCAAGATACTGACGGACAAAATCGACTGCATCATACTGATAAGTTGACGTCTGCTTCAGACGGTCTGCACTTTGCAAGAATAATCCTACTCCCTGGGCAAAGAGCTCCAGATCATAGAAAATCCGACATTGACTCCAGGCAGAAGCCGTGATTTTATCTCTTTTCAAGCTGGGAGGGGCACAAAAGACCGACTCTGACGGACGGCGATGACCGGTATAAGTACCATAAGCTGTACGGTGGAAAATAGTCCACGCCTCTTTCAGATTTTCATCTTCCACACCATAACGACGCACTGAATACTCTTTCAACCAGACATCCAGATCCAAATGCTCCGAACGCCAGCGCATTTCATTCAACAAATCAAATACTACCGGATTCACCTCGATGCCTTCCGGGGTAGAGCTAGTTCCTTTCATGCTCGGTGATGCCGCCGAATCCTTCTGACCATCTACCGGACCGGTAGCTATAGCGTCCAGACGCCCGTGCAGACCAATGTTACCTCCATAATTGGAAATATGCGACCATAACCACGGGAAGCCATCAAAGCCCTTGCGCTTCCGCCAGTTATCCCAAAACTCGGCAGCAAGATCAACGATCAGCGTATTCTTTCTGTCGAGTCCTGCCAGCAATTCCTTTTTCGGATTTCCCAACCATGCCTGAATCACCCACGTCGCATCCGGATTATATCGTTTCATGGCTGTCTGTACCCGACGGGCGGCATCTGTTACGTCAATGCCTCCGGTCTTTCCACCTTCGTGAAAGAGATCACCGCCAAACAAGTCCGCTTTCCCATAAAGCTTCTCATATTCAGCATACCACACCTTTGCCATTCTTTCAAACAACGGATCGGCAGGATCGAGCACAGGAGGACGTTGAAGCGAGTTCCACAGTCCCTGTTCCACCAAGCGGGCTTCCGGATATTTTTCTTTCAACGAGGAAGGAACCATCCCAAAAAATCCCTGAAAAACAGGCTTCATCCCATATTCACGCATACGGGCAAGTATTTTCTTCTGTAAGACTATCTGCTCCTTAAACCATTCATCGGGCAACGGGCCACCGATATTCTCAAGATTACCCATCAGCAACCAACCGAAATAAGCTGGTCCACACAAGAACTCCTTCACTTCCGGAAGCGTATACCCGAATTTCAACAACGTATTCCGCCATACAGCCTCCACCCCAACCATAGCCATCGGCATATTGATACCGCTCAAAGCCATCAGATCTATTTCACGTTCCCAACGTTTCCAGTTCCAAAAGGCTGTAGTATAACTAAATGTGCAATAATTCATGTAAAAATTATCGGATAGTTTAGTCGCATGACGTTCTTTCACCTGTGGCAGATCAACAGGCAATTGAGGTAACTGGTCTCCACAGAAAGAGACATGGGCATGACAGTAATACTTCAAATACCAGTTAATGCCAAAGGCAGCACTTACATAATTGTTGGCACGTACTGTGACTTTGCGCCCGCCACCATACAGTTCAAAGTAGTCGCCTTCATCAGAAGAAGAACGGATCTCAATCTTAAACCGGTCGGAAAGTCCTTCCTGAAGACGTTCCAACATTTGCTTTACCGGATTAGCAGCCTCAACAATCGCAGCAAAGAGCAGGAAGACTAAAAGTAAAAAGTGTTTTTTCATGGTTAACCCTATCACCCATGGTCATATACAACCATGGCAATCTTTAACTACATATTCATCAAACAACTCTATTTTCTTGTCGGTTGTGGTCCAAAGTAGGAACGTTTCATTCCTCCAAAGTCCAATACAATCTTTTGCAATACAGTTCCGGCATCTCCACAGATTATTTTCACGGTATGCTTACCCGGCTTGTCGATATGCAAAGTTGTTTTATTGATTCTACAGTTCTTCAATACGCTCTCATACCAGATTTGCGCATATTCAAAAGAAGATGTAGACGGATTCAAAACCGGCCCTTCGTCAATACATACACCATATTTGGTTTCGATATTCGTTGCTTCGTGTCCGGCATAGCCTCTGTCCTTGCTTGTCACGAATGTAGGCAACACATATGTATAGACATCAACCGAACCTTGCTCGAAAGTATAGAAATCATACTCCAAACGTGGTGTGCTACGGCCTGCGGTACGTTGCGGGGCAGCCGTCGGATCACCCAACTGAATAGCCGTATTCTCTATCCCCAGATTAGGAATGGTTCTCATCTTGATCGCCTTATTTTCCACTTTCCGGTGGAAGCTTGCCGCATCGATAGAGACATATCCGTTATGTTCCACAAATAAAGTATCCATTTCGGCAAGGGATGGAGAAGAAGGATTGAATACAGAGATGTAAACATTCTCTTTCTCGCCCCGGTCAGAAGTAATTTCCAATACCCCGAAAACTTTCTCTCCAACCGGTACTTTTGCCCAGTCTACCGATACTTCAATACGTTCTTCCGTAGCCGTTTCGCCTGCCTTCTTGCTCAATAAAATCCAGTTTTCCGTAACAGATGCCTTCCATTTCAAAGGGCTTGCCCCTTTATTGAAAACATCCACATAATATGACTGACGCAGGTAAGTATTGAAGCAAGGCAAGGAGTGGAAACTCTTCAGACCTTTCAGCACATCTTCTCCCTCTGCCATTACGCCCAGTGTAGCATCAGATGCCAGTGAAGTCTTTCTTAATGCCGGAAGTTCAAAGTAAGCAGCGGCAAATCCCTGTTTCATTGTCATTACATGATCCCATTTGCCACCGAGCAGCGAATTATATCCTTTGGTAATGACTTGCAGACTATCATAACAAGCCTTCACTTTTTTCTCCAGTTCGCCGGTAGACGCTCTTTGCTGAATGGAGTACCAACGGTTTCTCTGTCCGTCCAGTATCATTCTGTTCAGCAACTCACATCCTTTCACCGGATAATACAATGACTGGTAGAAGCAGGCCTTTTTCTCTTCCGGCAGCTTATTCAGAATCTTCTCTGTAATGCTTCCGATCCGGCGGTATTCACTCAGGCGTGAATCCACTTCCCTGTAATTCGTCAAGGAGAAATCAGTATCTGTATTCCGTTCTCTTCCATGCTTATCGGTAGCCCACTGATAGCCCCATCCCATAAACTCCGGTCTGCGGGCAAAAGCCAGTTTGTAGAATGAGTTGATCACATCCTGATACTCATTGCGGTATTCATCACCCAGCATACCACACAACCATTCCGTGCGATAAGTAGCCGCTCTGTCAAAATCGAAAGAATCGATATCATAAGCCATCGACAGGAAGAAATCTACAGCAAACTCACATGATTTGATATCACCGGCATTGAGCAGCCAGATCCGGTCTGCCGTCATGTCATAAGCCTTGCGAAGTTCTTCGTACATCAGCGTGGGTGAAGTGGTGTTCATCCAAAGATGGTCGTGAGGCTTGCCCAGATAGGAAGAATGATAATAAACACCCGAACGTCCCGAACGCTTCTGTTCTTTCGGACTGCTCAGACGCTTCATATAGCCATAGTTGTCGTCCGGCCATATAATCGTAACATCATCCGGCAGTTCCAGTCCCTCGTCGTATACATCCAGCACCTCTTTATAAGGAGTAAAGGCTTGCGGGATATCTTCGCCACGCTTACCCGTCGCATCAATCAGCATCTTTCTTTGTGCCATCAATGCATCTTGGAGCATCTGTTTTCTATCCGCCATATCATTGCTCGCATTCATCGCTCTGTCATGCAATCCGCGCAGAGCCAGAGTGTACACATTCTCAAAAGGAGCACATTCATTCGCACGTGCTCTCAGCACACTGTCTACTCCCGCTCTATTGTTGATGTAATCCCATTCGCCCATCTTGTCACGTTTCCACTCGCTTGCCGTGTTGAACAACAGCGGTTCGCAGTGAGAAGACCCCATCACGATGGCGAAACTATCTGCTACCAATCTATTCTCCGGTATACGATGAAATGCCATAGACGCATCGTGCATGGCCGGACACAGATAATTTGCCTGAAGACGGAGCAGTAACTCACAAATCTGCGCGTATGTTTTCGGTCCGAAGTTTCCACGTTCTTTCTCATAATTGTTCTTTGACCAGCGATAAAGTCCCCAGTCTTCGTCATTGATAAAGATACCTCTGAACTTGACAGCAGGTTCTTTTGAAATGAATTTATGAACGTTGACAGCCAGTTTTTTCTGTTGTTTTATCGGAGCATCGGCCCACCAGTACCAGGGAGACACACCTATCGCTTTAGATATGGAGAGAAGTCCGTAAGCCGTACCACGCCTGTCACTACCAGCTACGACAATGGCTTTCTTAATACCCGGTGCAGGATTATCAACCGTTTCTATCATATAACGTTCCCATCCACCGGTGATGGGAGTTGTGTCTATCTTCTTTTTGGCTACCAGCGCATTGATCCATGCGCTTTTTCCGACAGTTCCCACGATGATGGCATAACGAGCCGAGACATCACCCGGATTACTTGCTTGTGTTTTCAGGTCCTGTCCCGTCACACGACGAACGTCGTCTGCAAATAAAGTCACACTTTTACGAACGACAGTTTCATCCTTGCCATCAAAACAAACAACGACATTGGCAGCCGGTGAAACGATGGGAAAACTGTTTTTACCAGCGTTCTTATCCAATAATACTTGTGCTTCTGTTGATACAAGGCTACAGCAAAACAGCCCTACTAATAAAATCTTATTTTTCATATAAAAGTTAGATTGATAATCGACGCTACAAAGAAAACCAAAAATCAACAGAAGTAATAAAAGAAATAGACCGATAAATGGAATAATATGGTCAAAAGACCATTCCAGACGTGTTTTATCGCCAGAAAGAAGAAATAATGCGGTCGATTAATAACCAATCAGGAAGTGATTGACAAGTAAAGGGCGGAGACTGGCAAGCAACGTTTCACGCTGTTCCGGACCGGCGGCAAACAGAGCGGTAGACAGTATCTCTCCGACAGCCCCGTTCTTTGTTACAACCGCTATCTGCCTGAGACCTTCAACAAAGTTGCCATTTTGAGGAGAAATAATATGCCTGCGCCCCTCCGACTCGTTTCCGGAAGTAGTGAGGCATTCATTATAAAGGAGTATACTTTGAGACTCCCCGGTCTTTTCCGTCTCCGACTGGTTGCCAAAGTTAACTTTCCATCCCGTTCCGGCCGGATGGTTGCCTAAAGCAAGTACAGAACTGTTTCCCATATTGATCAACGCATTTTCTATAGAACAGGAGTGCAATATGTCTCTGATTGTCTCCAAGGCATATCCTTTCAGAAATCCTGAAAGGTTGATCGTTATCCCCGGTTGCCGGTAAAAAATACTTTGTTCTTCTGCCGACAAACATACCGAATGAATAGTATCCTGATTATAATTCTCCGAATGAACTGTCACATCGAAGCATCCCGATGTTTTCTCGTGATATTCCAGACACAGATCAACCATTGCATAAAGTTGACTGCTAAGAACTACCGGAGATACAGAAGCGGTCCGGTTGACGACAGCCAGTTCGCTGGCAGGATCATAATAGTTGGCTGTCTTCTCCAGGCAGCTTAAAGCTTCATGAATACGTTCAGCAACAGACAGCAGTTCTTCTTCTGATTTCTGACTGCACAAAAGAATATCTACGCGTGTATGCATAGACGGGAACCAGACGTAAAGTAATCCGTCGCCCTCATGGGATGGTCTGTACAAATGTTGAATGGCAGTCTTCATCTATCAAAAAAGAAAGGAGCTGTGCTCGAAGCAGCATTCATCAACAAAATGAGATTTCCGGCACAACTCCTCTTCTACAATATATTCTTATTTCAATTCTTTAATCTTCACGTTCTTGAACCATACTTCATCTCCGTGGTCTTGCAGAAGGATGTTACCTTCAATAATATTTCCAAAGTTAGGCCAGTTCTTATACTTGCTATAAGCTACCAGTGCATTCCACATTTCATTGTTACGGTCATACTCAATCAGTTTCTCTCCATTCAGCCAGTGCTCTACATGGTTGCCTTTGACAATGATCATAGCAGTATTGAACTCTTTCTTATGGAAAGGTTTATTCTTAGGAGCCGGAATCAGGTCATACAATGAGCCCAATTGTCTGTTGCCTTTCACGCCAAGTTTAGCATCCGGATGCTTGTCATCGTCCAGAATCTGAAACTCGCAACCGATAGCAGAACCGGCACCCTTATTCATTTCAGGATTAACAAAATACTTGATTCCGCTGTTTGCACCTTCAGTGATCTTGAAATCTACAGTCAGGATAAAGTCCTTATAAGTACGGGTAGTTACGATGTCACCGCCATTGGCAGATTCGGCACCGCCACTCTTCATAACCTTAAGAATGCCGTCTTCCATCTTCCAGCCTTTGGCAGGGAAAGTAGAAAGCTTCGCTCCTCTCCAGCCTTCGTTAGTCTTACCATCCCACAACAAAGCCCAACCTTCTTTTTTCTCACGCGGAGAAAGAGTGTTGATAATCAGATTTCTTTCCGGTGCAGCCTGAGATTCCGGTGTCTGGTAACGTTCTACGTCTGTCGTACAGATACGGATATTCTTCCAGCTTACTGTCTTGCCTTCGTCAGCAGCGTTGCCGATAGCGTGTACCTGCAAAGCGATAAATCCGACAGGAGTCATATCGTCCCAGATATTAGCACAAGGCACTCCGTTGATCCATGTACGGATAGAGTTGCCTATCGCTTCGATACGGGCCTTATTCCATGCATTGTTCTTGAAAGCCGTACGTGCCGAAGGATTCCAGTTCAAAGAATAAATCCAGTTTCTGCGAGCTTCGTCATAGATACCACCCGACCAGGCACGTTTGGAGGGATCAATCTCGAACTGATAACCGTGTACACGGCCTTTATTATATTCTTTTTTGCTTTCACTGCGAATCTGTACTCCTGAATTCAAGCCATCATCAATCTTAAAGTCAAACTCAAGGATAAAATCTCCGTAATTCTTGGTGGTTGCCAGGAAGGTATTAGGAGTTCCCATTTTTGATACACCTACAATGGCATCGTCTACGATTTTATACTCAGCCTTGCCGTTCAGTTTTTTCCATCCTTTCAGGTTTTTACCATTGAAAAGCGGTTCCCAGTTCTGTGCTGACAAAGAAGCGGCACAGAACAAAAGTAAAGTCAATACGATATTTTTCTTCATTACTTATATTGTTATTATAATCAAACTTTATTCTGTTTTATATTTCCTACCGGTCTTTACAACTTATAGAACTCATCCCAGCCTTTACGCGGCGGAAGTCCGGCCAACATTGAATTAGCAAATTCATTATTGGTAATCTGCTTCGTGCGGGGATCGAAGAATAACTGGGTATTGAGACGTTGCGCCATTACTCCCAGTGAGAATACCTGGCTCAAGACACCGTTAATCTCGAACGGTGAACGCGTCTTTTCAATGCCATTACATGCCAGCAAGAAATTCTCGAAGTGATTGGACGGACTTTTAGGCACTTTCGGCAACTTATCTGCCATTTCCTTTGCCTTTTCTTCTGGAATGATAGACAAAGTACTTCCGTGACTACCACCCTTGAAAGTCAGTTCCTTTGAATAAATAATCTTTCCCGGATTCAGTTTGGCAGGAGGAACATCGCCCTGATTAGTCTTGGGAATGTTCGGATCCAGTCCGGAAACACCGTAACCTGCAGGAATAGGAGGAAGATTATCCAGACCGTCATACCAAGTGACATCTACCGGTGGCATTCCTTTGCGCTGCGGGAAACGGAAAAGAATCGTAGAAGAATATGGGAAAAAGTAATCATTGTGTCCTTCCTGATGTGTCAGAGTCACTTCGTAAGGCAAGCCTAGTTCAAGAAACTCGTGAACAGTATCCAATATATGTGCTCCCCAGTCGCCCAAAGCTCCCATACCGAAGTCATACCAGCAACGCCATTCACCTTGATCATACTTATTGCAATATTCATGATAAGGAACAGCTCCCAGCCAGGTATTCCAATCCAAATCCTTCGGGAGTTGCTGGCCTGAAGGTAGTTTATAAATGTTCGTATCCCACTTATGCCAGCGACGCGGATTATTCATGTGAGCAGTAACAGCTGTCACATCCTTGATGATCCCTGCATCCATCCAAGCTTTAAATTGGAAGTAATTTGCTTCCGAGTGTCCCTGATTTCCCACCTGAGTAGCCAGGTTCGGACGTTTAAGGGCAGCCTGCATCAACAGTTCCGCCTCATAGAAAGTACGGGCCAGCGGTTTTTCCACATACACGTGTTTGCCGGAAGCCAGAGCCAGCATACTGATAGGGAAGTGAGAGTGATCAGGAGTAGCAATTGCTACAGCATCAAACTCGTTACCAGCCTTGTCAAACATCTGGCGGAAGTCTCTGAACTGTTTCGCTTTAGGATACATGCCCATCACCTTTCGTGTATGTTTAGCTCCCATGTCTACATCACACAGAGCCACAACCTCTACCATACCCGTACGTGCAAAATCCTGTATAATTTGCTCTCCACGGTTTCCAATGCCAATATAGGCTATTTTTACCTTTTCATTTCTTCCTTTTTTCGATGAAATAGTTTGAGCATTCAGCAGTTCACCGGATCCCAGTGCTAATCCGGCAGAGGCCAGTGACATTGTCTTTAGAAAATCTCTTCGTGTTGTCATAAATTATTCATTGATATTGATTAAGTATATTCGTTCAGGTCTGTTCTCACAGCCTGTTTCTCTTCTTTGTGAATAGCGCTTTCACTCCATAGAAAAGGAGGCGCAGAAGCGCCCATGCGGCATAGAGTACAAAAGCAAAAATGATTATATAGAAAATAGAGGTGATCATCTCCATCATGGATCTGTGATATGTGATGATTGCATAAAGATTCACCAGATTGGCAAGCACAAAACATACAAGTAAAGTGATTATTTCTATTTTCTTCCGTCGTGCGGTCAGGACTGTATCTTTCATACTGTTTCGAGTGTTTTGGATTGATGGTTCAGATAGTCAATTTTGTATTCATCAGGAAAGTAAAGCGTTTTTTCTTCCTCCATAGCCTGGTGGCCCAACAGACAGAGCATACTAGCATAGTAGCCTTCTTCGGCAATTCTTTCCGGTTGTTTTTGTGTTATCACAGCCTCTACGAATGCTTCCAGCAACAAGGAAGTACCGTCACCTTTCGGACGTTCGCCCAAAATAAACTCTCCTGTATTCGCATTGGCAGTTTCCGGTGCCCAGCTTGTACCTGCAAAAGGCAGTGAATCAAACATTTTGTTCTCCCAGTCATTGACCAACTGCAGGAATGCCGGTGCAGGAGCCACACTTTCAAAGTAGTATCGTCCCTTTTCCGGTTCCACCGTTCCGAGATTACCCATAATCTGCTCTTCCAGACCATAGAACTTATTGGAAATAATGGAATCGAATGTCATCTTCACGCCATCATCGAATACATATATACAACTTACATTATCATATACTTCACGTCCGTCCTTCCAGTAAGTGATGGCTCCGTGCCCCATTACCTTCTCAGGAAGTTTTTGCAATGCCCAGCTACCTATCTGAAGCTGATGGCAGGCAAGTTCCGTCATTAATCCCTTCGAGAATTCCTTATAGAGACGCCAGTTTATCAGACGCTCCAAACTTGGTGAAGGAACAGAACGTCTCCAGTCGCCATTCCGGTTCCAGAAAGTATGAATTCCGTTGATTTCGCCGAACGTACCCGCATGGATCATTTCCATCGCCTTGATATAGCGCGGATCAAAGAGACGTTGCTGTCCGGTGAAGAAAATTTTTCCGGTGCTGCGATGCTTTTGATATATATGGTAACACTCTTCCATCGTATAACCGATTGACTTTTCGCAGAATACATGTTTCCCGGCATCAAAAGCATCCATCACTATTTTATAGTGAGCACTAAGAGGAGTTGCCACAAGGACGGCATCTATATTCTTATCTTCCAACACCTCCTTATAGTTACCGTATACTTTTGCCTTAGGGGCAAGTTTCAAAGCCTCATCAATCGAAGGCTGATAAATATCGCACAACGCTACAATATCCACCTTCGGATTTTTCACAAGGAAACTCATTAAAAATCGCCCTCTCGAACCGGGACCGATAATTGCCAGACGGCATTTTTCACTAGACGTGTTCGTCACCTCCGAAAATGCAGAAAGCCAGGGACTCGCTGCAAGAAATGCTCCAGCCCCGGCTATTCCCATATTTTTCAGAAAATCTCGTCTACTAATAGGTGTATCTTTCATTATTTAATTTATTAAATTCTCGTATTTTATTTCAGTTTCCGTATCAAGGCTAACTGATTATTCAATCCACAAAGTCCTTCGGCAACACTCCAAACTGCTTCTGAAAACATTTGGCAAAATAGGACGGAGAGTTGAATCCTACCATATAGCAGATTTCAGTTACTCGCCCTTCTCCCTCTTTCAGCAACTGGGCAGCCTTTTTCAAGCGTTCCAAACGAAGATACTCATTCGGGCTCAAATCCAGTACTCCCTTTATCTTACGATAGAAGTTAGAACGACTCATATTCAAACTGTCCGCTATATCATCCATGCTGAACTCCGGATTATTAAGATTAGCCAAAATTACTTCATTCAGTCTCTTGATAAAGTCTTCGTCGGCCTTGGTCAATGCCATGGTGTTGGCTGCCACAAAAGGTGACTGCGCAAAAGTCCGGCGTAGTTTTTCTCTGTTCTGAATGAGGTTAGAGGCACAAGCTTGTAAGTATTCGACAGAGAAAGGCTTCTCGATATAGGCATCTGCGCCCAGCTCCATACCTTCTATCTTAGACTGGATGTTCGTTTTCGCAGTCAGCAGAATAACAGGGATATGACTATAATTCAAGTCCGATTTAATCGTCTTACAGAGTTCAAAGCCATCCATCACAGGCATGACTACATCACTCACTACCAAATTCACATAATTGCCATCCAACATTTTCAAGGCTTCCGCCCCATTGACTGCCGACAGTACGGCATATTCTTTCGACAACTGGCGGACAACAAAGGCTCGCATATCCGGATTATCCTCCACTACCAGTACTGTAGGGCGATTGTCTTTTTTTTCTCCTTGTTCCACTTCCACCGGAACCTCACTTACAGGTTCCGGTTCCGCTTTTGTTTCCGGAGTCAAAGTAATTGTCATATCCTGAACGATAGGCAATGTCAGGCAGAAGGTATTACTATTTTCTTCTTCCCCCATAGCCAGCGTTCCTTGATGCAGTTCGGCCAATGAGCGTGAAAGAGCCAGTCCGATACCCGTTCCGGTGGTCACTTTTCCGTCTTCTCTCTCGTTGAAACGGACAAAAGGCTGGAATATTTCTTCCCTCATCTCACGAGGGATAATCACTCCGTCATTCACCGTACGGATACGGAATACATTGCTTTCATCGCCCTCGGTCACCTCCAGAGATACGTGTATATAATGTTCCGAATATTTCACGGCATTGTTCAGCAAGTTACTGATAATCTTGGTGAATGCCTCTTGATTGACATGAGCATAAAAATCCGTCTCGGGCAGTTGCAGGGTAAATTCCAGTCCTTTCTGTTTGGCAAGAGAAGTAAACCGCAGGTGGGTTTCTTTCAGCACCTCCGTGATGTTGCATTTAGCAAAGTTCAAACGGAATCCCTGACTTTCCGTCTTGCGGAAGTCTAGTAATTGGTTCGTCAGATTCAGCAAACGTTCCGTATTCTGCTTCATAATATTCAGATCCTCACGCGTCTCCGCATCAACCTTTTTCTTAAGAATAATATTCTCTAGCGGACCTTTAATCAAAGTCAGCGGAGTACGTATCTCGTGAGCTACATTCGTAAAGAAGTCGATCTTTGCATGATAGATCTCGCGTTCCTTTTCCTGCTCGAACTTCTCCATCTGCCTGCGATGCTTATAGTTACTTCGCTGCTTGAAATACCACACAGCATACAGGGAGCAGCCTATGATCAACAAAACATATACGCAATAAGCCCAGATAGTAAGATAAAAAGGAGGAAGTATACGAACGATCAAAGATACTTCATTTTCGTTCCATACTCCGTCACTGTTAGAAGCTTTCACACGGAAGGTATAATTGCCATACCACAAGTTGGAATAGGATACCACAGGACTCTCTCCAACGGGCAGCCATTCATCATCAAAGCCATCCAACTTATACATGATCTGATTCATTCGCGGAGCCTGGAAATCCAAAGCAGCGACACGAAATGAAAAAGAATTCTGATCAGGCTGAAGAACCAGCTCATCCAAGAAATTAATACTTTTCTTCAGCGGAGACGAAGGATCACCAGGATATACTTCTTTTCCGAACAACAAAAAGTCCGTAATCACAATGGATGGAAGAGACTTATTTTCAGAGAAGTTTTTCGGATTAAAAGCGACAAAGCCGTCAATACTGCCCAGATAAATCGTTCCATCTTCCGTCTCAAAGCTGGAACGATAGTTAAACTGCTCGCCCAACAGACCGTTGGCGGTAGTATATACTTTCATCGCTCCCGTGGCAGGCTGAAAAGACACCAGACCATTATTGGTTGTCAGCCACATAAGGCCTTCTTTATCTTCCACAATCTGATAAACAACATCATTCGGCAATCCGTTACGGGAATCATAGCTAGTAAAAGTTTCTGTTTCGGGATGAAACTTGCAGAAACCTCCACCTTGTGTAGTTAACCAGATTTGTCGGTGAGAATCTTCGAAAATGCTCAATACCTTATCATACGGCAGACTTCTAGGGTTGTTTTCATCGTGCAAGTAATTGGTCCATTTCTTTTCATTGACATTATAGCAATAGGCCCCATTAGCATAGGTCGCCAGCCATAGATTACTGCCGGAATCTTCTTTGATATCATATACAAACTTACCGTTCAGTTCCGGTATCCGGTCAAAATCATCGGTCTGCTTATTATAGCGCAGCAAACCAAACAAAGTACCCAAATAAATATCTCCCGTTGTTGTCTGACAAATAGAAAAAACGCTATTATCTATCAATGAACGTGGCGAATCGGTTTTCTGATATGTTTTCACAATCGCTCCCGTACGTGTATCAATAACTTTCACTCCTTTCGCAAAAGTTCCTACCCAAAGATGATCGCCAATCAGACATAATCCATGAACATTAGTGAACGCATTACTTGGAGTAAAGAAAGAGAAGGTTTTTGTTTTCGGATCAAAGCGGTTCAATCCTCCATCTTCCGTACCGATCCACAAGATCCCCTGATTGTCCTGACAGAACTCACGTACTCTTTTTCCATGCAAACCATTATCTGTCCCTTTCGGATAATACTTTTCAAAGTAAGTATAGAAACGGGGATAGTAGTTCACTCCCCCGAAATAAGAACCAATCCATATGCCTCCTTCACGATCCTTACATAGTGAATAGACCGCATTGTCAGAGAGAGAATATGGATCATTGATTGAACTGCGCAAATGGACATATTTGCCCATTCGAAGGTTATAAATATAAATTCCGGATTCCGCCCCTATCCATAATTCATTATCAGAAGCAACCAGCAAGTTACGACAAAGAACCGGTTCTTCATTTTCATCAACGGAAAGCAAATCATGTAATTTGTTGGAAGTTAGGTTCAACTCCTTTGCCCCACCTCTCAAAGAGCCGATATACAGACAATTATAGGCACCTTTTACAAGAGTAGTTACGACATCGTTCTCGAAAGTTTCCTTATTGTCGACGGGAGAGATGTAGGGTTGAAGTGTTTTCAGACGGTCTTTTGAATAAAAGAGTCCGTCACCATAGCAGCCTATCCAGAGAGTTCCGCTGTTATCAAAGACAAAAGACTGGACATTAGTGGAAATGAAAGGAAAGTTTTTCAAGGTAAAATTCTGAAGTTTCTCTTTCTCCAAATCATAACAAAAGAGTCCCTGAGACTCTACCGCAATCCAGACGCATCCCTGGTCATCTCCCACAATCGCTGTCACAGTGTGTTCTATCTTGGTTTCTTCCGCACTCAGTTCTTCAAAATGCCGGAACGAGTCATTCTCCGGATAATAGATATAGAGTCCCACATCCGTACCTACCCAAATGTTTCCTTCCGCATCCTCATAAAGCGCTGTTATGAAATTATTGCCAATGCTTCTCTGACTGCGACCGTCGTGCTTGAACTGACGAAATGACAAACCATCATACCGGTTCAGTCCGTCCTTTGTTCCAAACCACATAAAGCCCTGTTTATCCTGCAAAATAGCGTTTACTGTATTTTGGGATAATCCATTCTGTACACTTAGGTTTTTGAAATAATAATGCTCATCCATCACTTGTGCATGACAGACGATTTGATAGCATATAAAACTTACCAGGAGTACTAAAGCTTTCTTCATACTATACGTATTTTCTACCTTTTTGTTTTGAGTTATCAAATGTAGGCAAAATTACTGCCTAAAGATAGAAAATATGTCTCAATGAATGAAAGAATAGTCCTATTTTTCTATTCGGATACGCGCATCCACCGCTATAACCGCCTTCTCAGTGGCCAGGAGCGGGTTTATATCCATTTCTTTAATTTCTGTTGCAAACCGGAGCAAGGTAGACAAACGAACGATAATCTCAGCAAATTTATCCTCGTTTACTCCTTTTTGTCCACGTGTTCCCTGGATAATTTTATAGGCACGCAAGGAGCGAATCATTGAATAAGCCTCTTCATAAGAAAGGGGCGCCAAACCGGAAGATACATCTTTCAAAACTTCCACAAAAATGCCCCCCAAACCGCAAAGTACCACGTGCCCGAACTTTTCTTCATATTTTGCACCAATAAAAAGTTCCGTGCCCTTGAGCATAGGTTGAACCATGATCGCTTTTGCATCGGGAATCTGCATCATACGATCAAATTCAAGTGCCAGATGCTGTTCCCCTTTAATGTTCAGTACTACGCCGCCGACATCCGATTTATGTACAGGACCTACTACTTTGGCTACTACCGGGAATCCACATCGACGGGCAAAATCCACGACTTCCTCCTTTTTATTGGAAACAAATTCATCGACTAATGAAATACCGGCTGCGTGCAGCAATGCCTGCACATAATGAGGTTCGATGTATCCATTCTCCGGGATGGAATCAATGATACGACGGATTCTCGGTACATCGACTCCGAACAGTTCAATCTCAGGCACCGCCGGCTTCGGGGCGTTGACAATGCGGGACAGTGCAGTTCCCAAAGTCACTTCGTCGGAAAAGTTCACGTGTCCTTTGGCAAGGAATGCCGCCACTTCCGCTCCTGCTGTATTGATGGAGGGAAGAACAGGGAATATAGGCTTGTGACAGGTCTGCATCTTTTCATGAAGGACATCGTACATTTCAAACATGGTCACCAGTCCGGGTGTGCCGAAGATAGCCAGGATAGCATCTATATTGTCTAATTTTTCTTCGCAATAGTCGATGCAGATACGCAAATGATCCGGTGTACCGGTGGCAAGGATGTCAATCGGATTTCCTACGGAAGCTCCGGGAAAGAGTTGGGCTTTCAGTTCTTCCGCCAGTTCACCTTCCAGCTTAGGGACATTCAGTCCGCCTTTGCTCAAAGCATCCGTCAGCATTACTCCCGGACCTCCGGCATGAGTAATGATAGCAAAGTTCTTCCCTTTCAGTTCGGGGAGGGTGAAGATACAACCAACGGTAGTCAGCTCTTCGCGGGAAAAGCAACGCACGATTCCGGCTTTACGGAACAGCGCCTCTACAGCCGAATCGGAACTGGCAATCGCTCCTGTATGTGAAGAAGCCGCCCGACTTCCGCTTTCCGAACTTCCTGCTTTTATCGCTGCAATCTTACAACCTTTCCTTATTAATGAAGAGGCATGGAAGAGCAATCTGTCCGGGTTGTGAATACTTTCAATATAGAGTAACTTGATACGGGAATCTTTCTCTGGATCAAAATTCTCGTCCATAAATTGCAGCACATCTTCCACACCAATCTGCTTGGCATTTCCTACCGACCAGACAGAATTGAACTGCAATCCTTTTGTCACCGCACTTTCAAGAATAAAGACCGCCGTAGCACCGGAGCTGGAGATCAGATCGACTCCTTTTGAGTTCAAGTTCGGAATAGGCTGGCTGAAGACGCTATGATGCCATGTATTCATCAGTCCGATGCAGTTCGGACCAATCAGTGAAGCACCATATTTGTTGACAGTTTCCAGTATACGTTCTTCCAACAACGCTCCTTCGCGTGTCTCTTCACCAAATCCGGCAGAGAGTATGATAAATGCCCGCGTCTGCTTCTCGCTTGCCAGTGTCTCTACTATATCTGGACACATCACAGCCGGAACAGCCAACACAGCCAAATCGGTATCAGGCAATTCTTTTACATCTGCAAAGGCAGGAACTCCCTGCACTTCTGTCTCCTTCGGGTTCACAGCCCGGAGTTCTCCCTGATAACCTCCGTTTATCAGATTCTTCAATATAGCGCCACCCGGCTTATGTACATTATTCGAAGCCCCTACTACAACTATACTCTCGGGACGAAGCAACTGGGTTGTTATCATATCATACACTGGTTTTCGTTTAAACTAGGATACAAATATATTCTTTCCTGCGAGAAAAAAGAAAGAAAAAGAGGAGAATTATGGGTGGAAGTCCTTAAAAACAGAAGAAAACATTTGGGTTATTCTATCATAAGCTAACTTTTTGGTCAGTTCATGTTCATTCACTACGATCCTGTCATTTCCATAGTTCTATCTTGATATCAAGCGATTACTAAAAAATGTTTTTTCTTTGAATATTAAAACTGACAAAGAAAAAAACATCCTAATTTAATATAGTTGTCATTAAAATAATGAAGAACTTTACTTATATAAATACGGTTGAGGCAAATGAGTAACAAACTGAATCGTTTGCAGATTTTGGTTTAGAAAAAAAGTATCCCAAGCACATCCAAATTCTTTAAGGTAAATATTTTCCTTAATCTTATTTATTTACACAAAATTATGGACAGTGCCGCAAAAATACATATTCCTACTCAATGATATTCTTAATAACTTCTCTTCAACTGTTTAGCTACCTTTTTTATAAAAATAATTTTTCACTTCAATATACAATAAAGTTAGTTAGAGACAAGTTACCAAGCCAATTGATTATTAAATACCCTGATAGAAAATAAAATCCTATCAGGGTAAACGTCAACAAGACGATACAATACAAGTTTACAAAGCTACTCTATTAAGGTAAATTTAATGATATAATATTAGACTAATTTTCCTTCCTTCGCTCCTCTTTCTAAATCCCCAAGTGTTATTCTTTTCTTGCTTTCTTCTTTTTGTTTTAAGATTAAGCCTAATATTTTTGGAAATATCCAATCCCCTTCAGCATAGAAATATTCTTCAAAATTGAAATCTACAATATCCACGTTAAATTTCTTACTAAACAAACAGATAAATTCATAGGCATCATCTCCCTTAAGTTGCAAATCTTTAACGAGATCTGTTTCACGAGTATACTCACCATCCCAACGTTCTTCTTTAACAAAGTGAATAATTTGTCTCCAAATATTATCTTTATATATTGTCTTCATTCAAACCATTTATAATCATTATTACCAAACCAAGTACTTGGTCCAAACTTCTCTCCTAAACTAAATGATGTAGTAACAATAGTTATTCCCCAACCTAAATATGGAACAAATCTTCCAATAGCCCTACCAATTGTATTAGTACCTACTTTCTTCGCAATTTTTGTTCCAATTTTCTTTCCAAACACATTTGTGAAGCGCTGAGGGAAAGCTTTTGATAAAGTATATGAAGCTATTGAAGACCCTGGTTTTGACCCCAATGCCCCAATAGGTTTTAATGCTCGAATAGGCTGCCCTAAAAAAATCAAAGAAGGACCCACAAAATGTTTCCAATCACCACTAAGTCCCGCTACTTGCTGAATATAATCATTTTGTACAAAAGAAGTATATTCATCTATTTCATTAAGCATTGCCTTCTTTTGATATTCAAGAATATCCCATCCTCTTATTTTGTCAAGAACTGCATTCACTTCCGATAATAATGTACTTCCATCACTTAATCTCCCACCTATACCCTTATACTCCGCATAAATAAAATTATTAAGTTGATCTTTAGAAATGTTTCCTTGCATCTCGATTTCGATTTGCATCATATTAAGAAATCGTCCTATATCCTTTGTGTTATCTGTAAACCATCCTAAAGAAGACTGAGCCCACAGACCATTTGGATCTATATATCCTACCGGATTATTTATGCAGTACACATACGAATTTATTGTATAATATTTTTCCGCCATTGGATCCATCATATGCCATCTTCCTAACGAAGCATCATACATTCTCGCCCCATAATCATACCAATCCAAACCATTATCTCTGTTCAGTTCCTTGCCGTTATACTTATAAGGCTGAACATTATTAGACAACGATGAAGAAAGCAACCCTCCGAATGGATAATAGTCATTCACTTCCTCCACCGTACCATTTTGAGCGACAACCACACGATTATTACCTTGATGATCCTGAATAAAGTAATGAAATTGATTATTCGAAACGGTAATGTAACCATCTTCTGTCAACACCTTTATCAACACACCATTTTCATAGATCGCATTGCCACAATAGTCTGTTATGGTAGTGGCGTTTCCTGTCTTATACGTAGTACGGAGTTTTGTTCCATCAGCCGCGTAGAGGTAAGAAATACTGTTACCACCTTCAAACTGCACCTTCTCCGGCAAATTTAAACAATTGTATTGAATGTCAGCTATCTTTTTATTCAAATCTTTCGTCAAATTACCATTTGCATCGTATTCATACTCTATCTCTTTACTTGCGCCATCCTTGAATTCCATACCGTTACCGAATACATGGCCCGTAGCATTGTCGTTGACAGACTCCAATTGGTTACCGTTGTAAACCAAGTTTAAGTTATCAATCAAGCCATAGCTCATTGTATTGGTTTGCCCGTAGCGGAGTAAACCGAGGATGTTTCCGTTCTTGTCATAACCCGTTACCTGTTCATTGAAACGATTCAAATTATTGCTTAATTGCTCTCCTTCACCGTAAATGGCATCTTTCAAGCGAGAAAAGCCGTCATATGTAAACTTATAGCCACGTAATCCGGCCTCACTTCCCGAATGCCAGATCATACTACTGATATTGCCATTATAACAGGGAACACCTACTCCATCAACATAGTGTAACGTTTGAGAAAAGTGCTGACTTTCGATTCCAGTCAGCCAGCCACGGATATTATAGGATAAACTCTCAGACACCTTATCACCATAATTCCTGCCAGTCAGACGCCCCAATGCATCGTATACATAAGTGATTTTATCGGTAAAACGCCCGTTCCAAGTATTGGCTTTCGTTAGTAACCTTGCACGATCATCGTACGTATAAACGGTTTCAAGGATATCCGTACCAATGTTATCCTGCTTTCTCAAGACATTACCTGTGAAATCATAAGCTGTATGACGATATCGCAAACCCTTTTCAGGATAATGACAGAGCGTTTGAATGACACGGCTACGATCATCGTAGTAGATTGTCTCTGTCAGCCAGTCATCTGTGCCAAGCAAACGTGTTTTCGTACTTGTGGTCAACCCCGAAGGATACAGAGTATACGGCGTATCATAGCCAACGGCTGCTACAAACGGATGAGCAGTCACATTCTCCGTTGGTTTGTAATTGTCATATACCGTATATTGCAATGGAGTGCGAGTTCCCGAAGGAAGATAATGCTCATTTTCCCAAGCGGCCAATTGCAGTTCGCCGCACGTTTGCTCTGCCGATAAAAGTATTTCACCGCTTTCTATTACACGATCATGAGAATCATAGAGAAAATAGCTCCATTTTTTTGTATCGGCAGTCCGGCGTGTTCCGTCCTGGCTCAAAACCAGACGGTCACGACGGTCATAAACCATATAAATGGGAGCGCAACCCGGGAGACGTTTGGAAATCATCCGGTTCAGTTTATCATATTCATAGCTGTATGCTAAGCTATGCAGCACGGAGATATCCGTCGTACCGGCCTCCGCCCGACGGGGGGGGGGTTTTTGGGGGGCGTCCGTGTGAC